>Ga0315533_1000268_pt1 | contig 48523 bp, 74 predicted proteins | sample SalMarSW160130MG_FD_203081 | JGI IMG/M metagenome (GOLD analysis project Ga0315533, IMG submission 203081) | Salt marsh sediment microbial communities from the Plum Island Ecosystem LTER, Massachusetts, United States - Salt Marsh Sediment SW1601-30 ...
GCTGGCACCGCCGGGAACAGAAACTACCTCCCCAAGAGGTAGATGTCGTAGATGGGTTCTCTCCGCCCACCCGGAGAGCTTCATTTCATTCAGATACCTCTGGACCCACCAGGCTGCCTGGCTGCCTTCGGTCAGGGGCTCGTTCTTGAAGCAGAAGTCAAACTCTTCTCCATTGTTTTTGATCCGTAGCTTCAGGTCGTGTACCCAGAGATCATGTATCCCCTCCGCTGAGAGGATGTCAATAATCTCTGCTAGCTCGATAATGTTCCTGCTCTTCCCACGGTTGAACTTCAGAGAACACTCACGACTAGTCTTCGAATAGATAGTCATGTACTTGTGGGGTTTCTCCTTCTCACTAGGATTCGACATCGTCGAGGTGGCACGGATGTACTGCACCAAGGGGGAGACGATGACGCCCGCCTCTCTTTCGATGAGGTACAGGCTGTTTGTAGGGATAGCTGCCCGGCATAGAACATCACTCATGGCTTCGCCTCCCTTCTGATGAAGGGAAGCGCCTCCTGCTCTCCCCTCGTTATGGCCTCCGTGATGCGCTCACTGACCGTCTGCTCGCGTCCGTCGGGCAGAGTCATGACCATGTGGTCTGTGAACTCCTCGACGGCGCCGCTGATGCCTAGGATCACGGCGTAGAGGCGGCGCTCCAGGTAGTCGTGGAAGAACCTCCAGCTCGTGCTCTCCAGATACTTGGGACCCTTCTTCTGTTGCACGTAGATCTTGGGGACCTCGAAGTGGAAGTGGAAGACCCTGACGTCGTCGCCTTTGCGATCCACCACCTCGAAGGCGAGTATGTCCCGGCCAGCCTTGGTCGCCCACGCCCTGGTGTCTATGCCCGCCTCGACGAGCAGACCCTCTATCATGCCCCTGAGCCTGATGGCGCTGAGATGACTGCCTCGACCAGGGAGCCTCTTGAGTTGCTGCGCGGTAAGTATGATCCGATTATCTTGACTCACGGCTTCGCCTCCTTGGCTGGCTTCGCCAGCTCTATGAGGTGGGGATCTAGGCAATATCCGCAGTTCCAGCAGATTATGATCTGGTCAGGGATCTGTGTTTTGCATCGAGGACAGGCCCTCATGTAGAGGTTGGTCTGTTGCATGGGGGTCATAGTGGCGGCACCTCCCAGCGGCCGTACTCCTGATTCCACTCACCGTGTAGTAGCTCTGTGATTACTTTGTGGTCGTCTATCCAACCGACCTGGTCGTAATCCTCCTGAACAATTATGCGTACCTTGTCGCCGTATTTTATGATTAGAAGGGGTTTGGTGTCTACGCCGTTGGCCATCAGGGTGGCCTTGACTCGCTCCGCATCCGGGTTCGCCTGAGGGGGCTCCGCGGGAACCTTGGCAGGGGCCTCATCCGGGGTGAACCACCCAGCCTTCTTCGTTTCAGGCTTCTTCTTTCCAAGCTTCTTCTTAGGTTTCTTTTTCCCCTCTTTTTCTATAACCGTGAAGTCTGCGTCCACCGCCTTGGGTTTAAAGGGCGGCTTCACATCTCTTCCCTGTTTCTTGTCCCAGAAGTAGTCTAGCCACTTCTTTATCATGGCCTCCGGCATGACCGCCCTTTTGGCGTTTCTCTGCGCCATGCTGAGGGCCTTCCGCCTGCAGAACCGGTCGAACTCTAGGTGGGATTTGAACTCTCCTCGGCCGTCCGGGATCTTACCACCTTTTTCGTTTCTGTCGTAGACCTGCATCTGCTCTGGGACTTCGGCGGTGCCGAGGGCTGTGAGGTTATACCGTTTGTTGTAGCCTTGGACGGTGGCGCTCCAGTACATCTGGTTATCCATCTGGATTTGCTGCCAGTCTACCCACGGCTCCACGCCGATGTCGCCCATGTAGAAAGCGATCAGGTTCACTCCCTTGTAGCTGAGGCCCTTTTTCCCCTGGACAACGTAGACAAGTTCTTCTACGACATCGCCCATAGCCTCGGCTACTATCTGCAGCTGATCCTGGCGATCCATCTCAAGGAAAACCTCAGACTTGGGAACGATGGCCTTACCCTCTTCAACCATTGCCCTCAGCCTTCTTGCACGGGTTGAATGTCACGGTCGCATTGACACTCACCGTCTGGTTAGATGATATCTCGATCACGGTGGCGATGGCTCTCAGTAGCTCCGCCAGCGGTTTCTTGTTTGGCGTGCTAATGTTCATCTGGATTGACATCTCAGCCCTCAGCCTCCTCGGTCTCATATTCCTTCAGGAGTCGTGCCAGGCACACTGGGCCTATCCCTCTCTCCACGCTCACGGGGTTGGTGAGCCATCTGCCACATATCCGGCACCTCACGACTCTAGTCGATCCCTCAACTACTCTAGTCGACTCCATCTCAGCCCTCCTCTGAGACCGCGAGGGCCTCGTTCAGTGCCTCCACGAGCCGGTTGGCTTCGGGCAGCATAAAGGAAAGAAGGGTCCACATCTTGACCTCTTTCCTGGTGCTTATGTCCCCACGCTCCCATCTTCCGATGGTGTAGTCGATGGATGCCTCAAAATCCCGTGCAGAGCCATACTCGCCTTCGAGGGTCTTTATGTAGACGAGTTTGTGTCCCTCCAGGGTCTCTATGGACTCCACGAGAACCGTCACGGGTTTATCGGTGATCGCGTCGGTCACGGTGAAAAGTTTACTATACCTTAGGACCATTTATCCTCGTTAAAACGACTCCAGTTTTCTGGGGTCCCTTTTTAAAGTTTACGCGGGTTTACTCCAGAAAAATGGAGTAACCAGGCGGGGACAACTGCCTGATATCTCTTCTCAACCCTCCTTACGAGCCCCTCCCTGACGAGTTCTCGCAGGGCATCGCTCAGCGACGTCTGTGAGCAACCGACGACTGGAAGGATGTCTGTGAACCTCTGTGCTCCGCCAGCTTCCAATAGGGTATACCAGACCCATGTCTCTATGCTGAAGCTGCAGAGTTTCTTCAGGAAATCCCTTGAGTCTTCCTCGCGGCGGCTGAGCTCGGCGTAGGTTCTCAGGAGTTTACGCAGGGCTCCGACTATGAGGTCCTCTGAACTGAGTATCTTCTCCTCATCGAAGTCCTCCACCGACATCTCTTGCTACGCTCCAGATCAAGCCCTGGAGAATGCGTGCGCGTGTGCAACGTATACGCACTGATGTCATTCGGGCAGTCGTTATACTGCTTTCGTTTAAGGAAACGTTAAATTCAGGGACCTAGTGTCCTCAGGAAACGGGGGTTCTATACAAGGAAATGACAAATATACATGGGACATTCCCTTTCTGAGTGGACAAATGGGTTTTTGTCACTGACAGCGCAATTCCATCCTCAAATTGACGCCGCGAGCAGGGATAAAAACGAGGCGCATGTTCTTGGAGTGGAAATGGGTGAAAGTGTGTCACTCACCCAGATCCTTGAAGCTATCCTCCGTCATCAATTCATCGTCTATATCGGAAAAAATATAGAGATTTATCTTTCTATGTGCAGTGGGTTGCTATATCTAGGGCGTCTTAGAGGCTTCTATTAGTCTGTCCAACGCCTTTTCCTTATCGACCAACCTCTGGAACTCTCTGACTATCGGCATCACCTCATCTAAACTGCGTTGCTTCTCCTCGTCCTTCAGCTGTAGCTCCACTAGCTGCCGCTGAAGACTATCATCCTGTGACGTCGCCTCCGCCGCCTCCAGCTTCTCCTCGAGTTCCCTTACCTTGTCCTGTAGCTCGTTGATTTCCTCGTCGTCCTTGTAGAAGGCTCTCAGGGCGTGGTAGCAATGGATGTATTTCCCGGTGAGGTGCCCCGTCTTCTCTGGCTGGCTGTAGACGCTTGCTGCCTTCCCCTGGAGTTTCTTCACCCAGGCCTGAGGCATACCGGCTCCCTCGAGCATGGTTCTGTGATACTTTCTGAAGCTGTGGGCCGAGATCTTGGCGAAGCCGTCGCACAGCCTCTCGAACTGCTGTCCCAGGGCATCCTTGGACAGGGGCCGTCCCCCCCTCCCCAGGAAGAGTTTCTGGTCTAGGTCGAAGACGGGGTAGAGCCTCATCTCGGTTCTGCCGCCGTGGGTCACCGGGTATCTCTCACCGGAGCGGCGCCGCCTCTCCTCGATGTAGGCGTCTATCGCCTCGATCGCCTCGGGTCCTATGTGTGGGTAAGCGTTTCTCTTCCTCTTCCTGGTGACTATGGGCTTGACCCACCGCTTGAACCCGTCGCCCCGGATCATGATCTCCCTCCCGTTCTCCTCGACGGGGAACCTCTGGCCGGTCAGGTCCTCGGCCTCCATGTACTCGCGGACCGTGATCTCAGCTATGTCGCCTATCCTGAGGCCGATGTCCTTCGCCATCATCGTCATGGCCCTGTTCCGCAGCTTGAACTCCTCCCCCGTCCTGTCCCACGCTTTTCTTAGCTGCGCCTTCGTTATGACGTTCTGCCCGTCGTGGTCGGCGAAGGGGATGTCCTCCTTGGGGATCTCGAAGCCGTCACACTTGTTGACGTCGAAGAACACGTTTATGGCGGTGACGAAGTTCCCTATGGTCCCAGCGGAATATCCCTCTGCCTCCATCCACTTGATGTGGTGGACGGCGATGTCCACCACCTCCCCCGTGTCCCTGGGGTCCTTGGCTTCCTCTGCCCGCCTCTGCATCTCGTAGAGCTCCTCAGCCGAGAGCCCGGTCTGCTCGAGGAACCGGTCGAAGTGGTTAGTGTAGCTCCTCACGGTGTCCGGGTCCTTCTTAGCCAGGTGCCTGTTCCAGTAGCTTAGTGCCTTAGCCATCCTGTTTCACGGAGGTAAAACATGGAACTAGTATAAAACTATTATGAAGTTAGTTGTATTTCCACCACAATACAACAGGCTTCGTTGCCGTTTAGGTACATTGGTGGCCTAGACGCGGTGCAGGTGCAGCACCTAGGCGCATCACCACTTAAAGGTTACGTGTACGCTGTGAGGCTCATGGGTTCATAAACACGGTGATTTAGATCTCGTGATCCATCTCCCTCATTATCCTCTCGGCCTCTGAGACTCCAGCCGCGAGGTACGGAGGGTAGCCCTCCCTCTTCGCGGTCCTTATCGCTTCGAGGCACAGCTCAACCAGAACGTTGTAGTCGAAGGTTCCCCGGGTTCCCCAGTAGTTGAGCCCTTCCTGCTCTAGGATCCAGGCGAGGGATGGGGCGTAGATGGCGCAGTACTCTCCGTTGTTCGAGTTGACGCTGTTCCTAACTGCGCGTCCGAAGGCACCGTATATTGATCTTCCAAGGGTATCCTCAACCACTGGCATGACTATTCTTCAGCCTCGTATAGAGTGGGGGTTATCACCGCTTAAGAATTGTGGGGAGTGTTGCCGGCCCTGGAGCAAGGGTTGAAAATCCCCGGGAGCAGGGACCCGCCTGGCCGAGCCAATGTCAATCTCCCTGCAACGATTTACCCGATATCCAGGATCACATGTCTCCATTAGGCCCCTAGCCCTCCCCACCATAGAATGGCACGAATCACTGCTTAAAGGTTACGAGATGGTGGTCTTCAATATTTTTGGTAGGGTTTACCTTTTAGAATCTTTATTATTAACTGTTCAAGCCGGATTACGTGTAGAAGGGCCTTGGGGATAACCTTTGCGTTCCCGGATTTCCCGGATAACTTTTTTATCATTTTCTCCAGATCCTTTACGATGTCATCCACATCGACCTCTGGGAAATCTTCTTCTGGATAAGGTTCGATAACCTCCGGCTCGGGCGCGCTTATGGGGTTCACTATGATGTATTTTTCACTTATGACTGTTACATGGCATTCTATAGACTGGCCTGGAGCCAGCATGATGAAGTATGGGTTGTCCTGGTTGAATAATATTATACATCCGTCTGATAGCCGGCCTATTGGCTTACCATCTCTACCAGGCAACGTGTGGACGGTTATCTTATCTCCTAAACGTAGTTGTTGTAATTCACTCATAAAACATACCTCTCACACATAGCGTCAATCACTTCTTACAGCCATTTAATGGGGTGCATCACCGCTTAAAGATTATTGGCATGTGTGTCCTAAGTGTAACGAATACGCACGTTAGAGAATGTTTTTTATTTACCAAGTAAACCCATTAAATGGAGATGACCTTGGAGAAGCAGGAAGAGGAGGAATTCCTAGCCAATATATGCCAGGGGGGCAGGGTCACCGTACCCCTAGCGTACAGGGAGAGGCTAAGCCTTAAGCATGGAACCCGTGTGAGGATCAGGATACGGAAGGACGAAGCCTAGTTTTCTAAAGAACGGAGAAAAACTGCATCCCTTCGACAGGGTAAGCAACCTTAACATCCGAGCCGAGAACCCTATGGGGACGAGGGGTAAAGGATCAAAAACAGTGGGTTTTAAGCTTAGATCGCTTCCATTCTACGGTATGGGAGATAAGGATCGGCTTGAGGTCTACAAGGCCATCGTCGAAGACGCTTTCAGGGGAGAGCCTCTGGAGACTAGGCAGAAAAAGGCGGCGACCATCCTCACGACGGCCCATGGAGCCCTATCCTGGGAGGATTTCAAGAAGCTTGAGGAATTTGTTTTTGAAAAACTTGAGAAATAATCAACCGGTTTCTGATATAGAATAACATAAAAAAGGGGGGTGCGGGGGCTAACCCGCGATTCTTCTGCTTATCTGCATAAGGCTTACTATCGCTGCTAATGCCGCTACTAGGCTCGCGCCTATGGCGCCGTAGACCAGTGTGGTCAGTCCGCCTGCCGCGTCCTGTGCTTTTCCTGCCGCTTCTGCCGATTTGTCAGCTGCCTCCGCGGCGTCTCCGGCTACCTCAGGAACCTCATAAGAAAGGATCTTGAGGCCCGAGGCTTAAGTCCCGAGAAAAAATAGATTTACGGATTATTTCTTAGATAGTTTGTTGTTCTCTGGTTAAGGAATGTTCTTGGGTGTATAGGGAGATATGTAGCGCATGTAGATGTAGATAACTGCGGCGATGATCAGTATCAGTATCCCGATGATTATCATGGGCGAGATGCCCTTGGTGGGGGCTGTGACGGTGAAGCTGTCTGTGAGGCCGTCGATTTCTATGATATATTCTCCGGCTGCCTCCGTGAGGGTGAAGGTGATCGTCGTTGATGCTTCGCCGATTAGCGTGATCTCTTCGGTTTCCTCTGTAACCCCGTCCAGCTTGAGAATAACGGTGTGGCTGCCCTCCTGTTCACCAATGTTTTTGATGTTCACCGTTATGGTGACTGGATCGCCTTCAACGACCTCCCTGGGTGATACTGTTAGGTCAGATACCGTGAACTCGGCGGGCTTTATTGGGGGGGCTTTCACCGTGAAGCTTCCGGTGAGGCCGTCGACCGTGACGTCATAGTCTCCGACTGTGTTCCTTGTTAGGGTGTGGGTCACTGTCTTGGATTCGTAGGGTTCGAGCTCGACGTCAATCAGCAGGCGGTGTTCTCCAATCTGCATAGTGATTGTATAGGTGAGGGCTTGATCGTCGATGTTTTCAATGGATAGGCTTATGGTGACTTCTTGCCCGGGCTCGATCTCCGGTGGCGTGATGGTGAGGTCGGAGAGTATCGGGGGCAACGGGGGAATGATGGTCGATATGCCGCCGATCAGTATTGGGCTGCCTGAGGCTTCCTCCATCGTCATGTAGGCCCAGACTATGTTGTTCTCGGTGTCTACGCCTGTGTTGCTGCACCGGTGCCAGGCTTCGTCCTTCCAGTAGTATATGCCTAGAGAGGATTCGTCGATGTCGCCTTGGTCGTCTTCGTTGTAATGCATCTCGACGTAGATGGGCCACTCGACTGCGTCGGGGTCGCTGATCTCCACGTCTACATAGTATGGTAGGGCTTCGGCTGGTAGGGGGTCATCGGGGTGAGGGTTGCTCTCGTATTTGATGATGGTTACGGTGACCGGGTCTGTCGTGTTGAGGGTTACGGTTGTGTTGGCTTCAATGGTTGCGTCTACAAGGTACCCCGTCTCATCGCCTGGAACCTGTTCCGCATACTCGTCTGTGACGGGGGCCGGGGTCTCCGATATCTTAGCCTTGCAGGTGTCGGAGTCTTCAGCGTTCCTGTTGTCTTTCACGGTCAGTGTTACCGTGTAGTCACCGGGCTCAGAGTAGGTGTGTGAGGCGGTCTCGCCTGACGCTGTACTGCCGTCTCCGAAACTCCATTTATAGCTGAGTATCGATCCGTCTGGGTCTTTACTATTCGACCCGTCGAAGTATACTTTTTTGTCTACCCATGCTTTCTGGTCTGGCCCAGCGTCTGCCACAGGAGGCTTATTCGAAACCCCAGGTGAGGGTGTGGGGGCGTATTCAGGGCGAACCGTTACAGTTTTCTGGTAGACTCCTACTATACGCACGGGGTCTAACTTAACCACACCAGCTAGGAGAACATATTCTCCAGTACCAAGGGAGCTTGTTGGTATAGACAAGGATCCCCCGAATAGATTGACACTCATAGACATTTCATTAGAACCGAAGGCCGTCTCGAATGTATCTAAGAGGTTTAACGCGGTGTCGATGGATAAAGGCTCGGTGGCGAAGCCTCCATCAACCAGTTTCACATCATTAAGATAGATTTCCGTACTCGTGACAGTGCCAGTGCTTACTAGTTTGACTTCAGCCGTGTACGCCGATTCTCTGATCAGGACGGCTGCACTGATCGCTCCCGCCCCGGTATCTATGTTTAATATGTCACCCTTCTCCACGGACGAGGGGGCGAAGATGGTTAAGGTCTGCTCCACTACTTCGACTATGGTTGCGGAGTATACGTAGATGTCGTGAGGGTCTTCATTTGTTACTACGAGGATGTAATTGCCTACACTTTTTGGGGGTATTGTTACCGATGCGTCGCCGGCTCCGTCTATAGTTTCCGTTTTACTCCACGTAGCTCCGCTCAGTTTGCTGCGGAGAGCATCTATATTTCCTTTATAGGCATCTACGGCGATCTCCCTAGCCTCCGCGAGGGATGATATGCTTATGAGCTTGAAATCAACATCTGTCAATCCGAGGGCAGTTGCACCCCAGAACGTTGCAGAAATAGATTGGCCTGTACTATAGACGTGATGAGTGTCCAGAGGATAAGTAGCAATGCCACCCGCTAAGAAGGATTCTATAGATACCGTCACGCCTTCTTTAGGGTGATAGACGGCACTATCCGGTCCCTCATATGTCAGTGTCAGATCGGGTATCGCAACGTCTGTTCCACCGCTGAGCTCGATCCAGTTTCCCTCCTCGGGGTCACTTGAATGACTGGCCAACAAGACCCTATCAGCTCCCACCGTTACGATTACGGGATAAAGCGAAGGCACCCCCTGAACCAATAAACCTGGAAGAACCACAGAAAACGCCAAGACCAAGGCGACCACGAAGGCCGCACGCGAACGACTTCTCAACCCATTCACACCTCTATTTACTTTAATGGAGGCTATATCTATTCACCGTTAAAAGGGTTTCACTACCATTAAAAGTTTAATGACAAGCAAGAATATGGGTGGTAATTACGCCCCTTATAGAACAATTTAAATATAGGGCGTAATTACGCCCCTTATCAGGTGAACGTATGGGACGCAAAAGCCTAGCCGAAAAAATTTATGAGCAGGTGAAGGAGAAACACGGTGAAGAGGTGGGAACCTGGCTCGTATTATACGACTTCATGGGAACGAAGGCCAACAGCAAATTCTGGACCAACATGAAACGCGTCGAGAACCTGGTGAACGGAGGCTCCCTCATCCAGTACAGCGCCTTCACGACAGAAAGCAAGAGGGGCGCCATAACCGTGCAGAGGCTGGCGAAGCACTATGGAGCGGAGACCGTCCTGTACCGGGCAGAGAAGATGGAGCTTAACTGATTTTTCAACAAATTTATTTCGGGCGTAATTACGCCCCTTATTTGAGCGCGTAGACCACAAGTGAAAATTATTTCGGCTGTAATTACGCCCTTTATTAGTTGCGCTCATCGGAATCCAAAGAATCCATGTACAAGTGCAGCAAGGAGGATCCAAACAACGCTAGAAACGAGGAGACAGAAAACCGGAGTGTGGAGATGCCTATGCGGAGTCCAAAGAAGGTCACGGTAGCTGGGAAACCCATGGCTCCAATCATAGTTCCAGAGAGCAGGTATGTCAACGAGTAGATTAGCCAGGCCGCCAGACAGCCCCACAAGAAATGCCACCAAGAATCCATCCACTAAACAAGCCTCATATAAGGTTTAGAGAGTTATTTTTGCCATATCTCCAAGAATGAGTTTGTGGCCTTTAGGGATGTTTTGTTCGTATCCAAGGATTTCCACGTTTCTTCCAATTAGGCTATCGGTGATTCGTTTTCCGCAGTCGATGTTGGCTCCTTCCATGATAATTGTGTTCTCTATCTCAGTGTTACGGATGGTAGTCTGGTTTCCGATGCTCGTGTAGGAACCGATGAAGACGTTTGGTCCGATCTCGCAGTGATCGCCAATTATAACAGGGCCTCTTATCGTTGTACGGCTATGTATGATTGTGCCTTCTCCTATTGCTACGTTGTTTGATATGGTTGCCGTGTCTTCTATTTTTCCATGATTGTAAGGTTGGAGGTCTTGGAGTATGAGCTGGTTTGCTTCTAGCAGGTCCTCGGGTTTTCCCGTGTCTTTCCACCAGCCCTCGACTTTCTGGACTTTAACTTTGTGTCCTTGAGTCAAGAGGGTCTGGATGGTATCAGTTATCTCAAGCTCTCCTCTCCAGGAAGGCTTGATCATCTTTACAGCGTCGAATACTTTTTCGTTGAATACGTAGACACCTATTAGGGCCCATTCACTGATGGGCTCTTTGGGTTTCTCGACAATTTTCTTGATTGTTCCATCTTCATTGAATGCGACTACACCATATCTGCTTGGGTCATTTACTTTAGCCACACCACCTACGAAGTCAGAACCAGTTTTGTTGAAGATATCTGTGAAGGGTTTGACGCCTTGTTTCAGTAGGTTGTCTCCAAGGTACATAACGAAGGGCTGGTCTCTGAGGAAGTCTTCTGCGATTAATACTGCGTGTGCTAGGCCTTTAGGGTCGGGTTGTTCGATGTAGGTAATGTTTACATCGAAGTTTGATCCATCTCCAAAATATTCGATTACACCCTCTTTTAATGGACCTAGGATGATGCCAATATCTTTGATTCCTGCATTTCTCAAGTGCTCTAGTCCATACTGGAGCATTGGTTTATTGGCTAAAGGGAGCATGTGCTTATTACCAGTAAACGTTAAAGGTCTAAGCCTAGTTCCATAACCACCAGCGAGTAAAAGACCTCTCATAATTATCACATTTCCTATCCTATAGGTGATTTCGTAATTTCTTCCTTTAACTTAATAAATGCTTCATGGATTTTAAGCGGTTTACACTGTAAAGTTTTCAATGCTTTATCTACATTCAACGAAGTGTTTTTTGGTCTTTTCGCGAGCCATTTCATCTCGCTTGATTTCGCAGGAGATATCAGGGTCTTGTAGAGACCAAATGTATCAGCTAATAGAGTAGAGAAATCGTATCTATTAATTGGTGTCGCTCCTGCAAGATGATAAATACCAGTTAATTTTCTTTCTATTATCTCCAAAATCATTTCAGCGAGATTTGTGTTCAAGGTTGGAGATACCCATTGATCTGTAATTATTTTCATGGACTCATTTTCTTTGAGTTTATTTAGCACCCAAAGGGCAAAGTTCACCTTTCCTGCGGCTGACATGGAGCCATATATGACGCTGGGTCTAGCTATGCACCATTCTATGGATGAAGAGGCAACTAATCTTTCTCCCTTCAGTTTCGTCAAGCCATAGTAATTTATTGGAATTGGTATGTCCATTTCTTTGTACATTCCTTCTTCACCTGAGAACACATAATCGGTTGAGACATAGATTAGGAAGGCATTGTATCGTTCTGATGCTTCGATTATATTCCTTGTTCCTTCTACGTTCACCCTCTGAGCCAAATCCTGATCCTCTTCGCATTTATCTACGTTAGTCATGGCTGCTGCGTGAACTACTGCTTCAGGTCTGATTATCTCGAAGGCTTTTTCGACCATTTTTTTATTGCAGATATCCAGTTTGATGGGAGTTCCTTTTGTCACTTCATGTTCATTGTATCCTGAATATGGTTCGTATCCTTTTTCGGAGGCGATGTTAGCGATCTTTGAGCCCAATAGGCCACTTCCGCCGGTGATTAAGATCTTCAATTCATTTCAACTTCCATGGTGTCGGGTGCAATGTCTTATCGTTTGTTAGTGGTTTCCACCACCATTCATTTTCGATGTACCATTCTACTGTTTTCTCAAGTGCAGAACTGAAACTGTATCTTGGTATCCAGCCTAGTTCATTTTTTATCTTGGACGAGTCGAGGCTGTATCTGATATCATGCCCTGGTCGATCCTCAACGAAGGATATAAGCGTCTCTGGTTTGTCGAGGATTTCAAGTATCTTCTTTACGATATTTATTACAGATAACTCGCTACCTGAGGAGATATTGTAAATCTCTCCAGGCTTTCCCTTTCTAAGGGTAAGTTCTACCGCTTCGCAGTGGTCTAAGACATAGATCCAGTCTCTTATGTTCTCCCCAGTTCCATAGACTGGGATTTGAAGGTTTTTCAATGCCCTGATAACAGTTTTAGAGATCAGTTTCTCTGGGAACTGGTATGGCCCAAAGTTGTTTGTGCATCTCGTAATGATGACATCCATTCCATAGGTTCTGTGGTAAGCATGACAAAGCATATCTGCTGCTGCCTTCGAGGCGGAGTAAGGGTTTGAGGGGCTAAGTATATCTTCTTCTTTGAAGGAGCCATGGATTATATCTCCATAAGTTTCATCTGTCGAGATCTGAATGTGCCTCACGGGTTTGTTTAATTTTCTTTCAGCTTCGAGAAGGTTGAATGTTCCGATGATATTGCTTTGTATGAATGGGTTGGGGTCTGCTATGCTTCTGTCAACATGGGTTTCTGCTGCGAAGTTGATTACAGCTTCAACTTCCTCGATTATTTCGCATACGAGTTTGAAGTTTGAGATATCACCTTTAATGAAGCTGTATCCCTTTCTATTTTCTAGGTCTTTGAGGCTCTCTGGGTTTGCGCCTATACCTATTTTGTCGATGTTGATGATTTCATAGTTTGGATGGTTTGAGAGAGTTTGTCTGATAAAGTTGCTTCCAATTAGACCTAATCCACCTGTGACTAGTATTCTCATAGATAAATCACACCTATTCCAGCCCAATTTTGTTTAGGATCTTCAATAATTTCAAGATATTCATATCTAGATTTTATTTCATTCCAAAACGTATTTACATTGCATCCAGTCTCAGGGGGATGCTCAATGATATCGTGAAAAGCTATTATTCCCCCTTCTCTGACTAAAGGTGAATACATCTCGAAGTCCATCTTAACACCTTCATAGGTGTGATCTCCATCGATAAATAGAAAATCAATCATTCCATATTCAAGAGCCTTCTTAACGAGTTCAAGTGTTTCTAGTTTGTGGGAATCAGCTCTCAACAAACTCATCTTCTGACCAATTTTCACAAAGGATTGGTATAGAGGCATTTTCCACTCAGGATAACCCCCTCCAAAAGCCCCACCTGGAAGATCCAGACTTATAATAGTAGCTTCAGGATCAGCTATGCTAGAAAAAAGAAAAAGCGTCCCCCCTCCAGCTGTTCCAATTTCAAGGATTATTTTAGGCTCCAACTCCTTAACAATTTCTAATAGTTTAGCTATCTCATGTTTTACTTGCCCAGGTTTAATTGAAAAAGTAAGGTATTGGAATGAGAAAGCAAAGTCTATAGCATCATCAACATTATTAATTTTCTCGATTTCTCTCTTTATTTTTAAAAGAATTTTTGGGCTCAGTGATTTTATCACTATAGAGTATAAATCTTTAACTGGTTTCTTTAGAAATTGGGGCGTAACCCCATATATGAATCTTAATAATTTTATGGTCATATTCATTGACCCTTATTTATGCGGTGCAGCTAGCCAGTTCCAAGGTTTGCCTACTCTGGGATCTTCTGTTCTTCCGTTGATAGATGTAGGTATGATTGTGGTGTCATCCCATGGCCTTCGTTCCTCGTCTGGGTCTTTAGAATTGTAAATTCTATTTACGCCATAGAGAAGTCTGATTGGTTTAGTGCCTATGGCTTTATAGCCATGCCAGAGGATTCCAGGTATCCTAACAACTCTTAGCCTTTCGCTACTGAGAACGATCTCATCGAGTTCCCCATATGTTTCCGAGTCCTCTCTGTCATCGTAGGCGCAGACCTTGATGGCTCCTTCTATGCAGATGAAGTAATCGACTTGCCCTCTGAGGTGTCTGTGCCAAGCCCTCACGATACCAGGGTAGCTATAAGATAGATTAAATTGGACTATACTATCCTCTCCGAGAAGTTCATTCCAGTCCTCTCTCAAGAGTTCAGAGAAGAATCCTCTCTCATCAACATGTTTAATCAGATCCTTGACCACGATTCCCTCTATCAAAACATTCACCAATTATTCTTCCCCATCAAAACTGGCTGGCTTACTAGTAATTCCATCATATATTCCTTTATAATAGGTTATTAAAGACTTCAGATTTCTATATTTAAATATTACATATATAGTTTTTAACATATTATAAATCAAAATATAGAATATCAAGAAGAATAGGAATTGAATTTTATTCGCATTTTTCTTCATAAATAAGAAATGGCTTCGCGTTCCGTAGTATAAAGTAAAGCCTTCAATTTTTCCTGCAGTAGATCCTATTTTATGCCAAATCTTTGATTCAGACACGGCAATAACGCTGTATCCTATCTTTTTTGCTCTGGCGCACCAATCTGTTTCCTCATAGTAGAAGAAATAATTTTTATCTAACAAACCTATTTTTTCAATTACTTTCCTTTTTACAAGAATTGCTGCGCCTGGCACGTAGTCTACTTTTTTAATATCTTCAAACTGATCTTTATCTATTTGTTTGTGACCAATATTTAAAATTCTACCTGTCCAAAGATTAATATTTGCACCTAAAGAACATATCTTGTTTGGTTCATGATAAAAATAGATTTTTGGCCCAGCGATTCCTACTTTCTGATCCATCTCTGCCCACTTTATCAATTCATCCAGAAAATGTTTATCTACCATAGTGTCATTGTTTAATAGAAGTATGTAATCAGTTCCCCTTTTCAGAGCGTACCTCATACCAATATTATTTCCCTCAGCAAATCCGAGGTTCTGCTGATTCTCAATAAGAATGATATTAGGATATTTTAGTTTAAATACCTCTTGTGAACCATCGGTTGAACCGTTATCTACAATCAATATTTCATAATTTGGGTATGTTATATTCCTAACTGATTCAACACATTCAATTGTATCTTCCTTTCCATTCCAGTTCAGAATTATAATCGTAACTTTCGTGCGTGTGCGAGCCACCAAGAATCCATCCACCAAATAAGTCTCCTGATATATTCCTACGTAACGCTGATCCATAGATGAAGTGTTCTGTAGGGTTCTATCTGTTGATCCTTATAGATTAGAAATTCCAGTTTCTGGTTTTCTCCTTTCTTTGTTGCTTTGAATGTGAAGGTTCTTTCCCATTTTTCGTTCTCGATTAAGAAGACCTGTTCTTTATGTATCAAAGATCCATTAAAAATGACTTCTAAATGATAGTTGACTTTTTCGTATTCGTGGTTAGCGATGCCTATTATCACTTTTTCCTCTTCTCCAATCGTAATATTTGTAGGATAGTCGGATGCTGTTCCATTCGATCCGAGAAGGTAGAACTCTGTGAATCTTTCTCCAGTCCTAGGCGTCACCATAACATAGGCCAATGTAGCACATGAGCCTATTATGGATGCTATCAGAACGATGGAGAGACCTTTATCCAGAACGCTTCGACCTAGATTAACCTTCAATAGCCTCTCAAAGGGAACCCTGAACCTTTCTTCGACTGGCAACTCCAACCGTCTAACCCACGCAACAAGCGAAAGCGAAATCGTAAAGGCTGACAGAACAACCAATACGGGTGCTAACCTAATGCCGAAAGATGTAAAGTTCAATACTAGTCCCAATAATGGGACAACAGCGAGGCTCAACACGAAGCTTAGTGCAGTCCGTTCTATTCCGCTCAGATCGTTTTTTCTTGGAAATAAAACACCGATTAATGAGTATCCAGGCAGAAAAAGCACCAAGGGAAGACCAAGGACGATTCTTACTGGTGTCTCGTTTAAAGGCAGAACAAAGACAAAGGCTATACATAATAAAGTGAATATAAGAGTTAGCTTAAGATCAAGATCCTTAAGTAGAGTTTTAAACATTATTCAATTTTCACCTTTTTCTATCTTTTATTAACTGTCAAGAAAATCATCGATATGCAGTAATCGAATAACTATCATATATTCTATTAAACCCAGAATTAGTTAAAACTGTATTTGGATCATAATTAAGACGATAATATCCCTGTGCTAGGCGGAAAGGTCTATCAACGATTTCCCTTCTAATAATTTTTATAGCCCCGTCTTGTATAAATTTTCCGCTAAATAAACAATCGTCAAGCGAAAGGATTCTATCATAACTAACATCATAATAGTTAGCGAAAATACTACTACTTTGAGTTGTACAGTAATCAAAGTCAGAAGAAATCTTACCAATTGAATTTCTAGCAAAAAATGAAGCCCCTATCATTTCAGATTCAGTAAATGCATATCGAACTACCGTATTTGGTGAGAGAAAAAAGTTATCTATATTCGCGACTGGGCTCATGATAAAGAGAAAGGATAAAGTGAAAACTGAAAGGGACATTAAGAAGCCCTTAATGAAATGATGTTTGAATATTCCATTAAGCAAGATTAATGACAGAGATAAGGGGATAACCATAAGTATTTGGCTGAAGTATGACCAGCGAGACATAATAATATTCTTCCCAGCTAAAATGGAAAAAAAACTAAGAGAAAGAATAACTATCCCACCAAGTGTGATTATAAACCTATTGCTGTTACGAAATTGTTTAGATATCATATATAAACAGCCGATAAAAGAAAGAATAAAGAATAGAAAAAATCCTAGTCTATTGAATAACTGTTCCCCGAAAGGAACATTAGATATATCTGGGTAACCCAACGTTAAAGGACCAAAAAACCCAAACTTTATAAAATTGACTATAGTTATGATATGACCAAAAACATATGACCAGTATGCTAACATTCCTACTGAGAAGAGGATGCATATTGTCCAAGTTACAGAGCGATCAGTTTCCCGGTTAAACAACCTAGTATAAGCCAAAGATGATAACCAGAACACAAATAGAAGTATGGCTAAACATATGGTCGTTACGGTATGGGTTAAGATCAAGGTTCCCATTAGAAACAGGGTAAGTGAAGTTCCAAGGAACGGCTTTTCTCTTCTCATCTTTAAAAGTATAAATATTATGGATATAATTAGAGTTGCCGCCATCGTGTTGGGAATAGCCCACCAGCTAAACCAGATGTGATAATTTGCTACTTCCAACAGCAAAGTAGCAAGTAGTCCAACTTTAGTGCTGATAAGAAACTTTCCCAAGAGAAAGACAAAAAGAACGTCACATACAACCTGTAAGAAGCTTATGGAGAACATTGCAGTCATCTTATAACCTAAGTCAGTTACTAAGGAAGTCATTCCAATCATTAATGGCATCAGGGGAAATTTGGAATACCAGAAACCTTCTGGGATATACCCTTTATCGAGCATTTTAAGTGTGAACCAACGATACCACCCAGGATCTATTCCCACAACGCTTGGAAATATTAATATCTGTGAGCATATTAAGCTTAGTCCAATTATGATAATTTTGCATAGGGCAAAGTAAATATGTGGTTTTTGAGGAGATATAAACAATATTTCATTTGCTACAATGGCTGCCATAAGTGCTGTAGAGATAAAATATCCTAGGGGTCTGATGTAAGGATCTGGTCTTAGGTATATTGAAATTATACTGTAGGAGAGAATGAGAAAGAATAGGATATTTAACATTAGATAAAACCGATTGCTACATCTAAGTTCCTCCAAAGATGGAATCAATAATGGATGGAAAAATCTTCTTATTATCAAGTACCCTGTACAGACAGTGAAACATAGTATGCCAATCATTACATATATGGGGCGACCTATTTCTAATTTTATCCAAATAGTTAGAATTAAACTGAAAATGACTCCAATTAAGGCTATATTCTTGTCCAATTCATCAATTAAGTAGAATTTTATCAAGTTAATCCTCTCCATGTTTAACGCCTAATTAATATTCGTGATATATTCAAGTTGTTTAATACTAACATTATGCCAACCATAAACCTTAATGAAGTTTTTACCTGCTTCGCTATACTTCTTTCGCACTTTAGGATTTTTTAAAAGAAAAATAGCTTTTTCAGCCATTTGCACTTTATCTCCCATTGGTACTGAAATAATGAAATCACCAAAAACTTCATGGTAAGCAGGTAGATCATAGGTAATTACTGGTAGACCAGAAGACAAAGCCTCTGCAATTACAATACCCCAGCTTTCTTTATAACTCGGAAATAGAAATATTTTTGATTTAACCAGTATTTCATACTTTTCTTCATTTAGGTATCCTGCAAGAATAATTTTTTCTTCAAGGTCTTCCTTTTTTATTCTTTTCATAAGTTTTTGTTTATCTGGGCCATCTCCAATGATTATAAGTTTACCATTTAATTCATTAGTGACATTTTTCCAAACGTCCACTAAATCGAAAATGCCTTTGCCTTCAACCAATCTGCCGAGAAAACAGGCATTATATTCTTTTTCTTCCGAATCTGTAAATGTGATGGTTTTATCAATCCCATTACTTGTTAGCTTAATCTTCTGTATGTTTATTCCTTTTCTTAAAAGGCTATCCTTAATAATAATATTTATTGCAAATACTAGGTCATATTGTTTTCTTATAATATTGATAGAAATCGCATCATTTATTCTTCTGCCAAATTTTATCAGTAGCTTCCTTCTCTTTGCTGGCATTCCATGATAGTATACTACGAGTTTACATGACGGGTTCTTAAGAGCGATATAAGCGGCTGGGATGATATCATATAAAAAGTGGGAAGATGCGATGACTACATCAAAATTTTCTTTAGGTGGATTAAATAAAACTTTAAGAATGCGAATAATATATAGTAAAGCTATGCTAAGGTTATTTTTCATTTCTTTTTCAAGAAAGGAATTATAAACTAGTGGTTTTCCTCTTAAGAAAGATTTTGAATAATCGTATCCTAATCTAGGAAGTAAGTAAGATATTTTATGATCTTTACTCCAGAATTTTGCAACCTTTAGAATATGATAATCGCCTCCACTCATTTTTGTAGCCCATCCATTTATAACAACTAGGATTTTCATCCCTTTGCTGTGTATGCGAGCTTCATTGAAAAGGTCTTTAGACATTTCTATCCTTTCTAACTAAATACCCTAATCCCGCTGAAAAATACTCCATGGCCTTTAAGGTTAAAACGGCTATTGCAAGAAATGGATTGAAGTAAAACCGTCTTTCTTTAAGGAATAGACTTAATCGGTAAAATAGGCTACCCTGCTTTTTCCAATATTTCTTATATTTTATCAAGTAGTTCCCAGCAGATTTTCCATATTGGTATTTCTTCCTCAAATGTGCTAAAAGAGACAAATGTTCTTCATGATGTAGAATCTCTGTGTTTATTCTTGCATTTATATTATATCCTAACTGCTGAATTTTCTGAGGCACTGTGCGATCTTCACAAAAAGTTATATCTTCATCATAGCCTCCAACTATTTCAAACAAGTGTTTCATGAAAAACCTTGCTGCCTCGACTTCAGTACCTCTATAGAAACTTCTCTCAAACGTTCTAATTTGAGCGATAATTGAATTCCCTACTGTTCTTTCAGGTATTATTATTGCTCCAATATTAGTATTATTAGATTCAGCTAACGAAACACACTGTTCTATTACTTCTGGCATAAGTTCCATATCGGAGTCGATAGAAAGAATATATTTAGAATGGTTTTCACTTTTTTGGTATCCTATATTCCTCGCCAGTGACCTTCTAGCTTCTGATTGAAAAATCCTAACATCAAATTTATTAATAATTTTTATAGTTCCATCATCTGAAAATTTATCTATGACGATGACTTCGATGTTTTTATAGGTTTGATTACGGATTGATTCTAAACACTTGGCTAAGGTACTCTCTGAGTTATAAGTTGGAATTATCACTGAGACAAGAGGATTACTCAAAATAATATTACCTACAAGAAAGCATGCTCGTGTTTGAATATGTATTATCAAAGATGTCTAAATATTTTTTAGTTATATGAGGCCATTCATATTTCATTAATACCCTTTTTCTAATATCTTTATTTAAAAAATTGTCTGCCATTTTAATTCTTTCGATAAATTCATCGATATTTTTTGATCCAACTAAGAAACCAGTTACTTCATTTTCAACAAAATCTTTAATGCCTTCTATATTTGATGCAATTACAGGTAAGCCACAAGATCCTGCCTCAAGACCTACAATACCAAACCCCTCCATATCTCCATCTACGTGAATGTTTGGCATTAATAGAAGATCAGATGAGTTATATAATGACTTTAAAGTATCCTCACTGATTCTTCCAAGCAAAATGGCGTGTTTTTCCATCTTTACTTTATTAATAGAATCTTTAATTTCATTCTTTAAAGAACCATCTCCTGCGATTAGGTAAATTATATCATTTCTTTCGGTTATTATTCTTGGTAATACATCTTCTATGAACCAGTGAAATCCTTTCCTTTCAATCAATCTACCTACTGAAAGAATTATTTTTTTATTTTCTAGCTTAATCCCTAATTTTTCAGATAATGCTCTTCTTAGTATTTTTTTATCTTCTTTCATATAGAATATATCTGAAACACCATTTGGTATAACAACTATCTTATTTTCAGGGATATTTCTATTAATACATTGTTCTTTAGTTGCTTTACTTATGCAAATTATTTTGTCAAGTTTTGAAACACATTTAGGTATTAGCGACTGATAAATCCGATTTTTATAAGTTATATCAAGACCATGAATAGTTATAACCGTTGGTTTTCTAAATATTTTTTTCAGAATTAAGCCAATAGGGGATAATAGACCATCTTGTAGATATATTGTTTCAATGTTTTTATTTATTAGAATCCAACATGCTTTTAATAAAAAGTAAGGCAATACAAAAATCAGCCATTTATTAGATCCACCCCATTTTATTAAATCTGTATTAGCTGTTTTTGATGTTTCTGTATATAGCTCGTATGAAACTCTTTCCATGCCACCTCTTGATGGAGGAAATTTTCTTGTAATATATAGAATATTCATTTCAAATAATTATTCCTTTGAGGAAATGAACGAATATATGTTTTGGAGATAATAATTATAGTTTTAATAGCATAATCAATAATGTTTGATGTTACTTTTGATTTACCATGATTTCTATGATTTGTTTCTATGAAAACCTCTTTAATTTTTTTACCTTTAAGACATAGTTCTATAATCATTTCTTGTACATATGTTTTATCTCCCCTTAGGTTTAGAGCCATAATGGAGTTTTGATTTAATGCTCGGAAGCCACTTTGTGAATCCTTTATCATTTTTCTTATAAATAAGCTGACTATTAAATTCAATATTTTATTGCCAAATAAGTTAATTGATTTCATATGATGATCATTTTCTAGCATTCTTGATCCAATGACGAAATCGGCTTCACCTGATAAAATTGGTTTAATTAGTCTTGGAATATCCTTTGGGTCATGTTGACCATCTGCATCGAGGGTAACAAGTAAATCGGGTCTAATCTTTTTAGCATAATTGATACCAGTGCGCATGGCTGCACCGACCCCCATATTTTTCTTATGCTGTAACACTATTGCTCCAAGATCATAAGCTATTTTTGCAGTCCTATCTTCTGATCCATCGTCTACAACTATGATTTTATCTACATATTTTGAAGTCTCTTTTATTACATCAGTTATAGTCTTTTCTTCTCCATAAGCGGGAATTAATGCGACGATTATTTTTGTTCCCCAATTAATTTTTTATATGTTTCATCTGCTTTAATCGCTCCTTTCAATAGAGGAGATTGGAGAATGGTCCATAGATATCTGATATCTTTTGGCAGGCAATGGCCTCCTATGCCGTCTCTTGCTTCCAGTATCTCGATGTTCCATTTCGTGTTGCAGGCTTTCCTTAATTCTTCAAAAGGTAGCCCAAGTTCATCGCAGCTTGTCTTCAATTCTTCGGCGAATGCGACCTGGACAAATCTATAGGCATTCTCAGCGACCTTGCACATCTCGGCGATCTCTATTGAGGAGACTTCGAGTATGGGGATCTTCTGCTTTTCATAGAAGACTTTACCCATTTTATAGCTTCTATCGTTTAGAGCACCGAAGGCCCTGATTTGGACAATTCCATGGTTGATAGTATCCCCAGGCCAATATCTATGAGGACAATGAACAATGTTTTTTAAAGAGAATTTTTCCGATATTTTTCTGGATGTTCCAATGGATATTGTAGATTCTATACATACCAGGGATTCAGAGTTTATCTTGGAAATTTTGTTACATACATCGTATATATTTGACATGTCGGGAGTTTCATCTTTATTTATACTGGTGGTTACAGCTATGACGTATACATCGGCATAAGGTAGTTCATCACAGGTTGAATTCAACCCCATCTCTTTCGCGTTTTCTACTGCTTTTGGATTAATATCGTAACCCACTACATCATAAAACTTAGAAATATGCAATGCCGTGGGGAGGCCAATAACTCCGATACCTAGAACACAAACTCTACTAACCAAGTTATAGGACGCCTAGTATCTTGGATATGTTTAATGTGAATGAGATGAGTAGCGGCAATATGACTGTGGTGAGGGCTTTATCGATGGCTTGGAGGGTCTTTCTTGTGTCGGTGGATATCAGTTCTTTCGAGGCTAGCAGGAGTATCAGGAGGATGTCGGATATGACTTGCAGGTGCATCGATATGGTGATTATCCTGATTAATGGGGCGACGGATAGGATAGGGTAGAGCTTTGGGTTCTCCTCAGGCTTTAATCTGAAAAGAGTTAGGAGAGAGACCGGTATAAAGACGTGGACTAGAAGACCGTAACCGGGATCAACAGACATGGTTACATATTCAGCGAACATTATGAAGGCGAGGTACGCGATTAAGAGTGGTTTATTCATTTTTCCAGTTTCTCGAAGACATAGTCTTGAAGTTCCTTGAATTCCTTCTCGGGGAAGAGTTTCTGGGCTTCTGATAGTATGGCTGCCGCCTTGTTCTGCCTCGCGTTTAATGATGCGTTTCTGAAGGCATCGTCCACCAGGGCCTTGTAGACTTCCAGAGTCTTAGAGTCGTTCATCTTTCTCTATGAGGGTTAGTTTTTTTCCGCATCTCATGCAGCGAACCTCTACCGTGGTTCTTCCGTTGGTTCGGTTGCCCTGTATTTTGAGGTTTTTGAATCCGCAGTGTTGGCAGGATTCCGGTAACTCGATCTCGAGGGTTTCTGTTTTAATCGATCCCTGCGTATCTTCAGTAACTGTCAAGGCTGATTATCGTTCCATCCCTTTGGCAAGCTTGAGAATTATTTTCAGGTATTTCTCCCGTTCCAGGCTGGGGAACAGTGAGATCAATGAAGCTATGTGCATGGCCCAGAGTTCTCCAGCCACCTCAGTCTTTCCCGACCTCTCTATCTCCGCACAGACGTCGATAAGATCCTCAGCGGCCTCTATCGCCTTGACCGCCACCATCACGGCCTTGCTCACCTGAACACCTCTCAAGCCACCCGCTCTAAGCTCACGGGTTAGATCCTCGACGAAGGTGGGAATCCTCTTACTCAATGAAACCCTCGGACGCCATAACTAAACAGCCCATCCCTTTGGCTTGGTGAAATCTAGAAAAGTGAGATACCTGGAGAACCCAAGTTCAAAAGCCCACCCCTTGGCCTTGACGTAACCCCACTCGACTGCCTGTGCCGCCATCTTCTCTGCCTTCTGGTATCCTTCGGTCTCCACGGCCTTGACGAAGGCGCATTTCAATGCTTCCTTGAGCTTTGCGAGGATCTTCACTATTATCGTCCCCACTTCTGCACTGCACAACTCGTCAAGATCGTTTATCCTCATGACCTCCATCGTCACCCAGAAATACGTTCGATCCTCTCCGTTCAGAGCGCTGTAGAGCACCCTTCTACGGCGGGCCCTAATCCACACCTTTTTCAGGAAAGTACGATTAAACATATGCTTATCCTTCCTTGGCCGCCTTGAGCTCCTGCAGCCTCTTCTGCTCCTCCCTGATCTTAGCCACGCAGGCATCCCTTACGAAGGAGCCTCGGCTGGGCCAGTACCCGAGCGTCTCGATGAGCTCGTCTATATCGTCCGCGACGCCTATGGGGAGGGAGATGGTCACGTATTTCTTGCTGGTAGCCATTGGCGATATTCACCGATGTGTACCAGTGATAGGTGTTAAGGGTATATATAATTATAGGTAACAGAGATTTAGTCTTTCGTCGCAATAAAACGGGCATTATGCGCCACAGGATGGCACCAATTTACACAAACATGAAAAGTTGGTAGAGAAGGGTAAAAAACGGCATTTATACTGCACATAAGTGCGGCACACGCGCGGCATAAGTGCAGCAAGGGCTAAAATTTTTTGGCGGAGGAGGATCAAAAATGGGGATTAGGGGTCCCTACTTGACGGATTCCTCGGCCTCGAGGCAGAACGGCTCAATCCCTTTCTCTTTAAGGAAGTATCTTAGTGCCTCTAGGACAGCCTCTCCACGTGTAAAGTAGAGCCCCTTCTCCACCAAGCCATCCAAGGCTTCAACGTATGGCTTGGTCATGGTGACGCTTACACGGGTCTTGGTCTTGTCGCACATCTTTGGACACTTACCTTTTTTGCTATGGTATAGCAATCCATATTGGTAATACATTTAACAATTATGGATGAAAAATATAGATCACTGGTTCCTGTTCTAGGATTCGGGCTCGGCTACCTTAGTAGCGAACGGCTCTATCCCTCGCTCTCTGAGGAAGATCCTGAGTGCCTCCAGGACGGCGTCTCCACGGGTAAAGTAGATCCCCTTCTCCACCAAGCCATCCAAGGCTTCAACGTATGGCTTGGTCATGGTGACGCTGACACGGATCTTCTCAACCTTCTCAGACAATTCAACACCACACTGATTTTATACGCAAATCCCTTATATGTATTATGTTTACATATGTGTTTGGATAAGTAAGAAAAGGGGTTATGTGTATGCAATCTAAAGGGGAGAACATGCCAAGGGAAAGAGTTAGTATAACACTTCCAATAGATTGTGTAAAGTGGGTAGACGAGAAAATCGATAGCAGAATATACGCCACCCGCAGCCACGCTATAGAGGTTCTAATTCTTGAGGCCATGAAGCGAGAATGAGTTTAGTAAAGTGTCATCCAAATCTCACCATGATCTTCTTGTAAAGGCTATAAACGAATACCTGGAAAACGGCTATAGACTTCTCATGTTGAACCGTAGTTTAACTAAGAGTTATCGGCCTGATGCAGTAGTGGAAAACGATGAGGAGATAGTAATAATCGAGGCTGTTGTAACTTCAGATAGGACACAGAATGTAGGGGATATTCAACATATTTTCTCTAAGACTATACGTATAGATAAGCGAAGAGTGAAACCTAAAAGAACCAAAGTATCTATGAGAAGAGAAGAAAATAAAAACAAGGCTCTTGGAACCGCAAAGCTATCCACGAAAGGTCAGGTCACGATTCCAGTGGATGCGAGAAACAAGTTCAACCTTGAGACCGGAGATCTGATGCTTTTTCTGGAGGAAGACGGAAAACTGGTCTTAAGGAAAGGCTGATTAAATGTGCACGGGTGTCACATATGCGCAACTGTTATAAGCAGTTACCATTTATTACCATTAATTAGTGGAAACCTAATCTACACATTAGAAGCCACTAAAACTTGGAGACATGGTGATTGGTTAAAAACATAATTGAAATAGGAATCCCCAAAGTAAAGCAGTACATGTCTGAAAGAAATGAAGCGCTACAAATAGATGACATAGCAGAACACCTTGAAGTATCAGGTTCAGCGGCATTCGGAGTCCTAGACTTGATGTATGCGTTCGGCATCATAGATAAGGTGAAGAGGAGAAGAACCTACTATTTCCTTAAGGATGTATACAGTGACGAACAGATCAGGGCCATGCTCCCACCAGAGAAGGCTCCCCATATACCTAGGCCGCGTGGTCGCCCGAGAAAACCCAAGCCGCCCAGTTTCAAGGATGAATACCTGTCCGCCCTGGAGGAGAGAGCAAGTTCAGGTAAGGGCCTCTCAGCCCTAGCATTTCTCAGTTTACCCCAGGAAGAGGCCGCTGAGACCCTGACAACTGAGCCGGAGCCCCCTGTAGAACTGGTATCAGCCCTTATGGGCGAGAAGCCTGAACCCCTGATAAACAGCAGACCATTCGGCACGGTAGGACTTCTCCCCAAGAATATGAGGCGGTTATCGCAGGCGGAGACAACGTACCTTAAGAACCTGTTGAAGGGCCTGGGCGGATGCGAGGGGTTGGAGAGATACAACACGGTCTTCTCAAAGTTCTCGGCCCTCGAGAATGGGAGATACGGCGACGTACTCTACTTCTCCATGGGGGCGAACCCATGGGATAACGTCCGCCGGGTCACCGTCGACCCCTTCATCTCGGATCATATGGTGTTACCACGCCTCGAGGCGAACAGGTGGTCCTCCTGGAACGACTTCCTGACGGTTTTCAAGGAGACCAGAGGATACAGCAAGGGCAAGTACGACGAAATGCTAGACGAGTTCATGGCGTCCGGGCAGAGGCTCGTGGAGATAACGGTGGAGAACAGAGGTACAACCTATGTCAAGAAGATTCTTAAAAATAAGATAGAGGAAAGAGGGTTAACGGATAGGGTCGAGGCCTCGCGTGTAGATGAATGGATCTACCTAGAGAAAGTTGAATAGAGGAAAGATAGATGACTGAAATAAAGTACGAGATGAAGACAGTAACAAAGAAACGTGCAAAGAAGACACATATTAAGAGCATATTCGATCCGATGATAGACGAATTCATAAAAAGCGGACACACACTTGTAGAGATAAACGTGGAAGGAAGGGAGCCGGGCTACATGGTAACACAGCTAAAGAATAGGATCAAGAAAAGAGAACTCGATATAGAAGTATCTCATGGCGGGGGCTTCGTCTACATGGAGAAGAAAAAAGAATAGAATCTTAAATTCCCACTTTTTTAGTATAGAATGGTTTTGATAATCACTTATCTCCTTTTATTGTATCTATGACTTTTAATGTAGTTTCTGGCCATGTCTCTAACATCTTCGATATGATATTCTTAGCCATGTACTGCTTGGTTCCTTCCTCGTCGTACTTTGCAGTGTAGATGCGTCTGTGTCCGCCCTTCCCGGTTATCTCCGTGTAGTTCACTGCACCTTCGTCGACCATATGGTTCATGAAGTTGATGATGGATGCCCTGCTGATACTATCCCTCTGAGAGGGGTCAGTACGCATAACCTTGTTCACGTTCACCCAGACGTCGCGGCTGCTCGCGCCTCCGCCGTCCAGACGCCATAGGTACCGGAGGGCTGCCTCCTGGTAGTCCTTAACGACGGTTCTGAACCCGTCCTCTTTAGTGTCGAATGTAACTATCTTAAACACCGTATGATGGTGATGGGTTAGGTTTTATTTAAAGTTTTAGTTGCGCTTTGACTCCTCTTTTCCTAGGGCCGTGAGGCTCCATACCCTGTAACCGTTATCCGGTCTGATGGTCTTGTTTATGAGCCCCATATCACCAGCCTCCCTTATTCGGGAGCCTAGGGTGCTACGGGAGACATCCATACTTGATAGGAGCTCAGTGAATCTCGAGGGCTTCTCATCGAGCCTCATTAGAAGATCCATGCTTCCTTTCCTGCGATACCAGTCTGGGGGGTACATGGCGGTCGTAAATATGGGGGCGACCTCTCTTTCTGTCTTCCTGGGTGTCTGCCTCGGCCTCTCTGTGGCCCTCCTCCACCGGTCGGCCAACTGTGAAGTCTGTTGGGGTGTCTGTGGCTGCCGGTGCTCCCTGCTCCGGGAGAGGACGAGGTGGATCTCTCTGTCTTCGACCTCGGCGAGCTCACCGTCGACCCCCTCGGCGGAGAGAGCCCATACCTTCGACACCTTGTTCTCGGTGACCAGCTTCCTCTCGGCGTCGCAGGCCTTCTTGAGGAAGTCTCTGAGGGCGGGCTCGGCCCTGTCCATCTTGATCTCGTACAGGTCGGAGACCTCCTCGGTCAGTATCTCAGAGTAGCTACGAATTATGCTCTTGCTGAAGGCGTGCCAAGAATCGGGGTGGTCGAATACCTCGACGCCGGTGACGCCCTGGAGGTCGAAGACGGCTACGCCCACCTGGTTCACGTGGTCCCCGGGGATCTGCTTCAGGAGGTCATCTACCTCATCTCTGAACCTGCCGACGCTCTCCTCGACGTCGACCAGTGCGTCAGAACTCATGTTAGCCATGAAGCTAGCGGAGCGGCCACCAGCCCTACTTACCCCCGTGCTTGCACGAGCCGAGTAGTCGGATATGGATGCCCAGGTCCTCGACTGCTGACCTAGGTCGTCATAAACGCTGTGCGGGGTGACCCCCATTGCCATGAAGGCCGCCCCAGCCCTGATCCCATGGCTCGCGTGTATGCAGTCTACCGGCACCTTGATCACCTCATCGATGGGCTCAAGAACGACCCCCGCGACGGGGCTCCTGCTCTGCGTCCCCACACCTTTCAACATCGTCCCCTTCCTCAGGAAGACATTGCTACCGCTCCGGTTGGAGACGGCGACATCGCCTATGCCTCCCGTATCTTTGAACTCGACCTGATCTAGGGCTTCCTGAAGGAGGACATAGTTTCTATCCGGGAAGGGAGGCCTCCCCAGTATGGGGAGTACGAAGCCGGCGCCCTTAGTGAGCTTCCAAGGCTCACCTATCTCGTACTCTTCGAGTATCCGTCTGACGGATTCTATTACACTCATTTCAAATCGGTATATACCAAAATAAGTTGATATAAAAACCTTGTTGAGACTTAGCGGCGAAGCTGTTTTTAGGGGGGGCCGCTCAAATATTTCGTGGGAGGGGGCCCCGAGCGACAATCATCATCTGACCCCCGTCGGGTGGAGGAGTAAGCGGGGTCTAATCCCACCTCTTGTAGATGGGTGCTTCATCTCCCAGAGTTTGATTCCTATTAGGCACATGCCTAGCCAGACTAGGGCATTCGCCACCGTGGAGCCCCAATACACCTGGAGAGTGTAGGGCTCCAGCCATGTCCATATCCCCGTGTAGAAGGCGACGGGCTCCAGTATGAGGTCGATGCTGTAGGCCGCTAGAACGCCTACGAGGGGGCCGTGTTCCAGGCTGACGACGTAGGCCATGGCCATAACCAGCACCCACATGACGGGTATGCACAGGGGCACGCCGAGGATCTTGATGGGGAAGTCTCCGTAGACGTAGGCGCCTGAGGCGACGCCCGTGGCCTCGAGGCCGAGGGCGAAGAGGCCCATCACGGTGCCGGGGTGTTTTATCCTCCTCATCTCAGAATTCGACCTCAATCATGCTTCGCTTCACCGAGATCGGAGTCTATCTATAGTTAGAAACTCTTTGAGTCCTATGTTGACATCCATGCTCTCCGTCGCTAAGCTTCTAATCTTGGCGGTGGCTTCTCTCGGGTCTCGTATCAGTTTCTTTACAACTCCACACTTGTTACAGAATACGCCTCCACCCATCCATTTTGGTCTGGGTATGGCCTCTCCGCCGCAGTTGGGACAGTTTACGGTTTCTCCCATGGTTCTCACCTTTTCTCCCCCTCAGCCTCCCCCCACATGATGTCTAGATTGTGGTCCGTGAATAGGAGTCTGAGACCGGTCCTTACCGCCTCTCCCTGGTTCAGGTAGATGCCCCTCTCCACGAGGTCTTCCAAGGCCTTCAAGTATTGCTCAGTCACCGTTGTCGATAGGCGAGGCTTCTTCACCGGTATCAACCCTCAGCTCCCCTAATCTGGAGACGTTCAAACATCATATCGCGTACTTTCTTTTCGAGTTCCTGTCTTTCAGCCCGTGTGACGGCCTCGGACTCCTTCAGCACGTCGATACGATCAATCAGTTCACATTCGCTCATCGAGTCTTAGCCTCCTTTCGGCATTTGGGGCATTCCAGCCTCCCCTCGTAGCCGTGTGGATAGTCTTCGACTTCACCGTGAATGGGGCAATCAAAACGGTAGAAAGGTAGGAAACCAGCCCACCCGGGAAGCTTCCTGTGTTCGATGTATCTAGTAAATAGAGAAAACAGCTTCATCCACCAATCTACGTGAACTTGGTAGTCCATCTTTTCTAAGCACTCTCCTTTATCAGCCCCGGAACCCATCTCAGTCATCAGACCTCCGCCTCCTTTATGACTCGGAACGTCTGGGCCTGAGCGAATTTTCTGACCTCGGCTTTTCCATCGGCAGTTAGTATCCAGAGATACTTGGATGCTGTTTGCCTGGTGAGTCCGGACTTTTCGGCGACCTGTACGATGCTCATCCAGTCCTTCTCCCTCTCCAGAACGCTGCAGACTTTCTCTTTGTTTTCCATATACGCTAACCCCTTATGTTAATTGCTTACGTTAAACACATATGTTAAGGTAATATATAAATGCTTTGATAAAAATGAACAGAAAAAGTGGTTATCGGAGATCAGTCCGGGGATACGTATCTACACCTTCGGGTACGATACTCCCCACAGGGCTCGGTTCATCAGATAGAAGTAGACCACGCCCGTGGCCATGAGTATGAGTGCCTGTCCCCAGGGCACCATCAGGGGGATCGGGGCATAGATGCCGATGATCTCCATGAGGCTCATCCGTTTGAGCTCCGTCGCCCGGTCATAGGGGTGGGGTCTACAGAGCAGAGTCGTCATGGAGCCCACGCACACGAAGATGAAACAAAACCAGAGCACAGTTGGATCGGAAAGGAACGGCTTCATCATCCTGGTGAGGATGTAGAGGCTGGCTCCTTTGACGGCGAAGCCATAGAGGAAGGACCAGCCAGGCTCAAACACGCCGTCCCTGAGGCTCGCCCCCATCTTAATGAGCAGGTTCGACCGCTCTGCCTGCCCCATCTCCTTAAGGTGGCCCGACCAGGATATCTGAAAGAGGATGACGGTGAAGGTGTAAGCGATATACCACCAGCCCGTGGGTGTCAGGATCTCGTGGCTCAGATACCACCCGAAGCCGCCCATGAATGAAAAGCAGAGGCATATCGGCAGGAACCCGAGGAGGCTGACCTTGCTGAGGCCTAGGTTGTAGGCGGTTCCCCAGGCATACCACATGAAGAGGCAGAACATTGCCATCAGTGGGTTCGGCGCCCAAGCGTAGATCATAGCACACCCACCGAGCATGAGGAACGCCTTACCCCAATGAATGAAACTCATCGCATCCGGCACGGTTATGGCCCCAGTGCTGAGGGGGTGATGTGCCTTACTGGGGTCGGCCTTGTCATAGCCCTGCGTGAAGTCCAATAGGCTGTTCTCGCCGAAGCTGATTATGTGGACGAAGAACATGAAGATGGACAGGATGACGACCGCGTCCATGGACACGCCGGTGCCCGCCATGAACGGCACTAGCACCAACAGCCAATCGGCCGGGTACGTCTGGGCTCTGCCTAGTCTGAGGTAATTCTTAATGGTTTCTCTCATGGTTTCAACCTCTCCTCGGTGTGTTTGAGGAATGACTTGGACATCCTCTCAGCGACCCCGAGCCTTCCTTGCAGTAGCTCTGTGAGTATCCACCACGCCCCGTACACGCTTGGGTGTTCACTCTTCCGGATGCTGAGCTCCCTGTGCAGGGTACGCAGGATCTCACGTTCACGTTTATTCATTTTCTCTCTCCCTTACGCTTGTAGTACCCGTATCTCTTCAGCTTCCAGACCTTCTGAGGGTTCGTCCACTCATCCGTCAGATCCTCCTTCCCCGGTACTATGCGGTAGTATCGTCTCTCGTGCCAGTTGGGCTGCCCGGGGACGGGCTCCCTCCTCGCCTCCTCGATGAGCCCCAGCTTCTTGAGGATGTAGATATAGTTTCGTTTGAAGCTGTCGCAGGTGCAGACATGCCTTCCGCCCCTCGCCTTCTTGAGCTCCCTCCACATCTCCTGGGCGTAGCCCTCACCATGGCTCAGCAGGTAGTCCCGGATGAAGAGGCTGGTGGGGTGGACGAAGGGCGAGGCCCAGCCCCTAAGCTTAGGCGTCTCTTCCATATCTGTCCCTCCCGAAGGCGAAGTACTTTGAGGCGAGGTGGACGTATGTCCGGGTGGTTTCGACCCTGAGGTGGCCGGCGAACTTGGCTAGGCTGAGCTCGTCCACGACTCCCTTCTCCTCCAGCTCCCTTATAGCTAGGTGGGTTATCTTGCTGTGCCTCAGGCTGTGAAACTTGTATCCCTCCAACCCTATCGTCTCCTCCCTTCTATTGAATATGTTCTGTATCGTGCTGACGCTCATGGGGAAAACTATGTCGCCTAGGTATTCCTCATACTTCTTCATGTAACCGTTAAGGATCTCAAGGCACCAATCGTCCAAGGTGAGAAGGTACTTGTTCCTTTGACCCTTGTGCTTCAGACGGGTAACCGTGATCTCCCCCGTTTTTGAGTTGAACTCACGCCTACTCAGGAGGCCGACCTCGCCGACCCTGAGGGCTAGATCGTAGCTGACGCAGAGGACAGGGACTCTACTTATCAGCTCGAAGGTTGTCTCCTCGTCCATCCACTTAGGCTCGGGAGCGTGGAACTCAACTATCGGCGTCCTCCTCTTCATCTCCTTCATGTCCATGAGGTCGAAGAAGGATCTCAAAGCCCAGCCGTAATTCTGTATGGTCCTAGGGGAGTAATCGTTCTTCTCGAGGTGACTGTACCACCTAGTTATGTCCAGGGGCTTTATCCTGTCCAAGGGCTTATCAACGAAATTCAGGAATTTATTCACGATCCTAGAGTAATTGTAGGCAGTTCCGGGGCTCTTATCATATTTAAGGTAGTTATAGAAATCCTTAGCTAGGGGGTTAAGTTCCTTTTTCAAGGCTTTTCTAATTAAAATATTTGGATCAATTATATTAATCTTTAAAACAACATTTTAATATTAAAGAAAAAAGCTTTTTACTTTTTAAATGATTATTTAAAATATATTTTTTGAAAAACAAAAATAAATCCAGTTAAACAAAATAAGTTGCCTTGCTATCATGTGAAGTCCATATCTCCAAAGTAGAGGGTGTATGGTGCGCCTGCAGCCGTTAGCCACATTATGCCTATGTGGTTGCTCATGATTGTTTCGTAAGCCTGTAAATCTTGGCCTGAAGTTAATGCGGCTGGCGAGGTAAAGACCAGTGTATCAGTTCCCCACGTGGCTCCGTTAGTCATGCTTAGTTTATAATGAATCGTATCATCTGCGGTTTCAGGCCAGATTATGTATAGCAAGGAAGGTGCCCCGAGGGAGACTATCTGTGCGGTTGAGTTTGTGTAGGTGCCTGTTTGTACTGATACTCTAGCCTGCCATGCTCCCCCCGCGTTTCTATATCCATGATAGATGTCTCGGTCGGTATCATCCACATAGGCGACATGTATTTCACCGTTTTTAGTTGTGGCTGACCAAGTGACACCGCCTACTGTATCGTATCCAGTATCTTCTTCTCCCTGCCATGCACCGGCTGAATACTCCTGCCCTAGAATGTTCTCGTTATCTCGGCCGTAGAGAACGTATAGTCCAGCGCCCAGCGTGTGAAGGCTTGTCCCCCATGAAACATCGTTAGGGCCGCCAAGAGTGGTTTCAACTTCGGCGCCAGACCATGTTCCATCAGTGTTATCCGAGATTATTACGCGGGGAAGATACGCGGCCCCATCGTCTCTGTTGTATGATATGGCGGGGTAGCCGCCAGAGAGCACTGCGATGCTTGGGTGTAGCATGCCGCCCGTGGGAGCATTATCATAAACGGTTTGTTCGACTGCACTCCACGCAATCGCACCAAGCGCGTCAGGGGTTCCCCGACGGTAAAAAAGTGCTTGACTGCGGATTCTAACATAATGAAGATATGTGCCATCAAAAATGGCGGCCACCATGCCAGAACCATCCCATTCACCTATGATCGTTCTAGCTGTCCAGGTGGCTCCATTATCCGCGCTTGACCGATAATAAACTCTGGGCGCAAAGGCAGGTGCACCTGTTTGATGGGAATAAAATATCCAGTGTCGTCCTGCCGCGTAAAAAGACAGGTTTAACACGCCATATCGGATCGCATGTACAACGCTAAGCTCGATGCCTTGGACGGGCACTGCGTTTGGGCCTGTAAGAGCTGGAGTTGGAGGCAAACTCACGCTTGCCGCTCTAGAGGGGGTAAACAAAAGTGATTTTAGCAGTCCTGACATGGTTTTACCCCATTCTGTAGGTTATGAATAAGTAGTACTGCGTCTGGAACCTGACAGACGCTGCGGCACTCAGAGTTACTAAAGCCTCGAGGGTCACCACCTGCCCATCTACCGTAACCTCATCGGACGCATCTTCTGCGATAACATAGCCTGCTGATGCACCATCCACAGCCCCCAGCCCAACCACATCTGTCTGGCTAAACAGCGTAGTCCCTTCAACGTTAAACTTGAGGTCAATCTTCTGCGCCGTCGCTGCGTTATTCATGATGTTTATACGAGCCATGGCAATAACCGAGACTATTGAGGCCCCGGCAGGGATATCCACGGTTATGTCCTTGGAGCCTAAGCTCTGGTCCGCCGCGATCACAGCTATCGACACTGCGGCGTTCTCGGTGGCTGGTGTCTGACATTTCTCTACCTGTAAGAGATCGAAGTGTGCGGTCTGAAGAAGAGACCCAGCTCCTTGAGGTGGAAACGGCATCTTATGTTAGGCCCCCCTGTAAAGCATTACGTATCTTGCGTTCGCAGTGGCAGTACTCACGGCGATGATGCCAAGAAACTCCCCGCTGCTGCTGATGAACATCGCCATGACATCCGAGAAGTCGGCTAGATCTAGGGTGGGATCATGGCTCCAGATCATCGCGTCGTCCCTCCACATTTCGAGTGCAGGTAGGGCCGTGTTAATAGCAATATGGTAGCGTCCGGTTCTTGATCGGGTATTAAAGCCGATAGCGGTAATCCAGAACATGTAGTTAGCGAGGTTGATCTCGTCTCCAGCGAGGGTTCGGAGATGACTGCTGTTTGCTGTTCCATCCCAGGCATATATGGTTCCATCGTCAGTTACATCGATGGCGGCTAGATCCGCTCCCGCACCATAGTCGCGGTTCCATACATGGTTCCAGGTGTTGTAAGTAGCTTCCAAGATGCCCGCCACTGCACCGGAGCCCTGCGGGGGAAAAGGCATCTACGAGGGGACCCCCACTATCTCCACTACCTTAATGGTTAGGGCTGTATGGGCTCCGGCGTACTGGAGGTTGATGCTGTCCCCGGTCGACACCACTATGTCGAAGGCGTAGGCACAGTTGGCCGCCAACGCTACTCCCGCGTTCAGCTGCTCCGCAACCGTGACTCCGGCCCTTGTCCGGGCCACACTGAGCACGGCTGCACCGTCGAACGCGGCGTAGATCCTGAAGGTGGTTGGATTGTATGTGGGCGTAAGGTCACTGCTGAAGATGTCCACGCCTGCTCCTACGGCCGTGTTAAACACCTGACCCTTCAGCAGGCCCTCCCGGAATTTCTCAATCACTTCCTCGAGGTCGGACTTTGTCTCGGTATAGCTCGTTCCGGCTATCATCTGGCTCATTTTATCCCACCTTCAAGAATCGTTTCTTCTCCCATTGGTACCATTTAACGTACATGTACGTCAGGGTATGCTGGACGGTGTCGGCGTTCCTGATGTAGAACTCGTAGGATCCGACCACAGGCTCGACGACATTGAACGTGAGACCGTACCTGCTGTTCACGGTGTCATATATGTGGCACCAGATCCTGTCGTTGGCCTGCCAGACTCCGTAGTTGTAAAGATCCCTCAGGTCGATTCCGTTAGGGGAAACTGGGCTCCCATGCATGTAGGGAAGACATATGATCTGGGGGGTGTCCGCCACCAGGGTCTTCCAGTGCACTATGTATGGGCCGTACTCCTCAGGAAGAGTGAATACCTTCGTCCATACGCCTGGCTGTAACGTCATCCCCTTGATGTCGTAGCCAAAGTTGTAAACGGTCTGCTCCGGCTTCTTGGGGGTCCAGCCCCCCGAGACTTTGACCTGCTCCACGAGCTCAACTAGGGAAACTCTCTCCTCGGGAATCTCCTCAGGTCTCCGCCTCTCCCTCGGTATATCCACCGGATATCTGCAAACCCTGTTAGACACAGCTAGGCCTCTATACGTCCCAGTCCCAGTAGTCCACGGTCACATTCAGGCTCATGCCAGCTATGTCTGTCTTGCCGTAGAGACGTGTTCCACCCTCGAAGGTCACGATGGGATCAGTTATGCTGTAGCTGCCCTTCGGAATCTGCCTGAAGTCCGCCGGGGCCACGGGGATAGGGCTCCACTTCATCGTGTAGGAGGCATCCTCCTCCAGCTTCTCGAACTGGCAGGTGACTGTCGTCTGCATGTTCCCGCTTATCCAGATACCCACTACATACCTGAACTGGCGCTCGGCTACTGCGGCGAAGAGAGCCGTCCTACTATCCTCTACCCAAGTACTCTCTGTCTTTAGCCTCTCCCAGACATCCTCCTTCTGAAGCACCATCAATAACTACCTCCCAAGATCATGGCCTCGTTAATAGACATCGGCGTAGCGCACCAGTCTTGCTCCATCTGGGGCCCCATGTCGTGAGGCTGGTTTCCGAATCCAACGGTCAGGAACGTCGCGGGAATTCTACGTGAGGCTATATTTGCTATAAGTGCGGGGTTTGTCGTAGGCGTGAATATCTCGACCCAGTAGAGACAGAATAATATGTTGAGTATCGGCTGGTGGTTCCGGTCCGCGTCCTTGTTATAGTATTCGGCTCCTAGGTGCTGGAGGGGCTGAATCACAACCTCGTGATAGTCGGTTGGCACCTCATAGGGACTCACCTGGCTCCTCAACGGGCTTATGTCGTCTCCCGAGGTAGGCCTGATCGGATCTACACTCGCAAACTTGCCTGGGATTATGTCCCCCTCAGGATAGCGAAGATACATGTTGATATGCTGGGGCTTGATGCCGAAGGCTCCGTGGTAGAACCAGGGTAAACCCGCGTTGGTCGTGCTATTTAGATACAGTAAGTCGTTCGCGGTGTTTCGGGGGTCTCGGAACCGGAGCTCGGCCTGGTGGGAGCTGGCGGTTATATCTACGGCGTCGCCGTCGGCGTCTATCAGTGGCCAGGGCTTCCACTGGCAGATCCGCCTTCGTATCGTCCGTCCGAAGACGAATCCCTCACGGAACTCTAGGGCGAACAGGTAGTTGTTCTGAAGGAACTTCTTTTCAATGGGGATTATACCTTTTAGAAGTTCTGACAATGTTTTTTCTCCTTTTCTCTTGATTATATTCAATACAAAAGATAATTTAAATAGAGTGTCAACAGTGTACACGGCGTAGACTTGGGTGACACTAAGGGCACCAGGCAGATACGGGTCTCCGGGAAGACATACGGTTGGCTGAACAGCCACGGTAAGGTGACCGACTCCTTCGACGACGTGATAACTAAATTGATAGCGTTCTACGAGAAAAAGGGTCTACCCTACTCTAGTTTACAGAGGGAACAATAAAATGGGTAAAAGGATTTTGATCACCGGGGCTACTGGGCTCATCGGTAGCCACCTCGTGAATGAGCTCAAGAAGGATCATGACGTCGTATCCCTATTCCACAACTGCCCCATGGGCGAATGGCAGAAGGAAGCTTTGGAAGATACGGTCAAGATCAAGGGCGATATCAGGGACATCAACTCCCTGAGACGCATCATGGCCCGATACTACGTGGACCACGTGGTCCACTGTGCCGCGATAGCTCAGGTTAAGTCGGCGTACCGTGACCCCCTAAGCACCTACGACATCAACGTCATGGGCGCCGTAGCCGTCCTAGAGGCATCCCGCCAGCTCGACATTGAGCGCGTGCTGATCATGCAGACAGACAAGGTCTACGGCGAGAAACTCGGCGCCACGGTAGAGGATCCCTACCAGCCCAGCGAGCCCTACGCGACATCCAAGATCTGCCAGGGCTTCATAGCCTGGAGCTACATAGACACCTACGGGCTGGATGTCATAATTCCGCATTCATGTAACGCCTTCGGCTATGACCCCTTCAACAACCGCATCTTCCCAAACACGATAAAGGCCTGCATCAGAGGAGAGCAGCCCCTCATCTTCACCAACGACAAGAGTATCCGCGAGTACATCTACGTGGACGACCTCGTGAGCGCCCTGAAGAAACTGCTCCTAGACCCCAAGATAAAGCCTGGTCCCTACAACATCGCCACGGGGTGGGTCTATGGACAGAAGGATGTTGTCCTCAAAATTCTGAAGCAATTCCCAAGCCTCAGACCCAAGTATGTGAGGGTCAAACTCCCTCCTCAGATCCAGGAGGAAACCATGAAGATGAGTAGGTGGAGCTGGACCCCGTCATGGAGCTTCGACGACGCCATAGAGCGCACAGCTGCTCTGTTCGAGAAATACAGGAGTGATTGGGGATGACCGAGGCTGCTAATACTGGCGAACCAGTGTGCTGCCCCCGATGTAACGCGGAGCATTTCATGCTCAGAAAGGTCGAGCTCAGCGACCGCATGCTGGCGCGTGCCCGGCTAGACGTGATCTGCGTTAATTGTGGTTACCGTGAGAGCCTGTACGAGATAGGGAGGGAATAGGAATGAAACTAGCTTTTTGTCAGAGCACCTTCAAGGACGATTTTGATGACACGGTGCTCTGCATCGAGAGGGTTAGCCCTCATGTTGACTTCACCGTGATAGCGTTCGATGAGACGCTCACGGCAGAGCAGCTTGGCTGGCTATCAGACAATGTGGAGAAATACAGCCTTCATTTAACCCCATTCGTCTGGGCTGACGATATGCCCGCCATGCGGAACGCCTACCTTGAGGAGGCCAAGCGCCTCGGCGCCGATTGGGTCTGTGTCAGCGACCCGGATGAACTTTACTCAGAGGACTTGGCCAAGAATCTTAGGCGTCTCATCGAGGAGCACGATATGCAGGGTTACAACTTGCTACCCGTTCACGCCCGTGACCAGTTCGAGAACATCGAGTGGCTGGATGAATTGGACCTCCTCAAGGAGACACCCGGCGGATACCGTGAGACGGACTTCTGGAAGCCGATCTTAATTTTCAAGGTTTATCCCGATACCCATTACGAGGGCGTGGGGGTCGAGAAGAACGTCCACGAAACACTCAGATCCTCCACCCCCTGGAAATCAAAGAACCTGCCCAAGGAGTACTACTACACCCACCGCAAGAGCGCCCTCCGGATCTGGAGGAACGCGGCCCGTAACATGTTCTTGGGTGGTGGCGGTGACAACGTAGGACAGCTTAACCAACATTGGGTCGATCTCAGGGACCTCTGTGCACGCCTATCTCTGAGGGAATGGAACGACTTTGAGAGTTTTGTGAAGGCTGGAGGTGCCGTCGGACGATTCAAGGATTGGTTGCTGAAGGCCCTTCATGCTCCACCGACGAACTGGGGTACCGAGACCCGTGAAGCTGCGAAGTGGTACTACGCGCTGCACCCCATTGAGATCACGGAGGAGGTCAGGGAAAGTCTTGAGAACCCGCCTGAAATGACTCCTGAGATCGAGGTCGGGAACTACGTCACCCGCTGCTACTTCCAAGCCCTAGGTCGCCACCCGGATGAGGATGGCAGGAAACATTACACCCAGCTCATACTCAATGGTGAGCTGGACAGGGAGGATCTTCCCAAGGCGTTGAGGCAGAGCCCCGAGTTCAAACAGAAGTTCGCACCCACTGGCCCTGTCGAGAGGGTGAAGATGCAGGTGCCTGTCGACGTTAACATCAAGTTTACCGAGGATCTAATCGTCGATGTCATGAAGAGGAGCGGGATATACTGGGAGTCCTTCAAGCCGAAGATTGATGTGGGCGGCTTCATCCTCAGCAAGATCAAGAAGAAGGATGAGTTGCTGAGGTGGTTCTATGAGAACAAGGACGACATGAGGGTTCACCGTCTAGCCTCATGGATTCTGGATAACGCCCCGGCGCCGAACAGCGTCGCCCTGTGCATCATGGGCTACAGCGCTGCACTGCCGATGATAATTAAGTCTATTGAGGTCATGCACTCCTATATCCAAGAGATTCACGTGCTAGGTGATGACTTCACTGAGGAAGATGTGGAGAGGTTGGGGGAGCTCGGCGCCTATTTCCACATCGAGCCTTGGGTGGATGAGTTCAGTGACTACAAGAACAAGTGCATAGCCCCTGCTAACACCGAGTGGGTGCTGATACTGGATCACGACGAGATCCCTACGGAGGAGTTAGCCGAGAACCTAGAGGACATCATCGCGAAATCTGAGGACGGCAGGAAGTTCAACTTGGTTCAATTCGACGTCGTCGACATGAAAACCCAGGACGGTGAAGTCGTCTCGGAGAACTTGAGCCCCAGCGGGAAGCCACTTCTCCACTGGAACGTCTCTAAACCGTATTATGGCAACCCGCACATCTGGTTGAAGCCGAATTATTACCCATGGAAGCAGATACACATGCCATATGCCTATCGCCACGTAAAGGAGGAGGGCACTGAGCTTTCCCGGAGCGTGAGAAACGTGTTCTTGGGTGGTGGCGGTGACAATACCCGCGAGGGGAACCCCCTTTGGCTGGAGCTCCGGGCACTGACGGCTAAACTGAGGGTGGATACCTGGAAGGAGTTCAACGGCTACCTCAAAAAAGGAAACGTTGATCCCCGTTTGTTGGATGTGATGAAGAAGCTATCGGAGATGCCTTGGAAGGACTCGGAACTCGGTGACCCCCTGAAATATTATCGGCAACTTCACCCGGAGGAGTTTGAATGAGCAGAAGCTCGAAGCACGGGGACATGGGCGTCAACTGGGACGCCGACGCCCTACGGGCATCCAAGGCCAAATACCCATATACCGAAGGGGAGTTTTTTCAATATTTCGAGGATTTGGTGAAACCTCACGATACTGTACTTGAGGTTGGCTGCCAAATCGCTAGCTGGATCTGGGCATGGCGGGACATTGAACCCACGATAAGGTACACAGGTCTTGATTGGAGTAAGGTGGCACTCGACATCGCCGAAGAGAGGTACGGTATTGGGGGTAAGCATGCCGGCGACTACCCTGCGATATTTCATCACAGTGATGCCCGAAAGATGGGCTTTCACGAGGAATTTGACATCGTCTTCAGCCACACCTTCTACCAGCATACCAACCTCGAAACCAAGAAACTGGTGGTGCCGAGGGTTCACGAAGCCCTGAAACTAGGGGGCCTTCATATCATTCAGGAGAACACCAGCTACGACTCGGCCGGAACATGGTTCAAGGACGGCTGGATCAGGTTCTTTGAGTCCTACGGATTCAAAGTCATCAGGACACACGACATAGGCGGAGGAGGGACAGGGTTTGTCTTCCAAAAATAATTGGAACCCGCCAGTCGACAGCGAGTTCTTTAAACTTGCGAATTCTGGTCCACAACTATTTGCGGTTGGATGCCCAGAACATCAATTCGAGGGGAGGTATAGTCTACACGCGGGGGATGTCTATGTGGAGGCGGGTGCGTTCTGGGCACGTTATGGTCTTGTCGCCTCTCATCGGGTCGGTCCCGAGGGACGGGTCATACTCATCGAGGGGAACCCTCAGAACGTCAGCATGATCAGGCAGGTTCAAAAACGCTATGGACTCGCCAACATTGAAGTCATCGATGGGATCGTGTGGAGTGAGGACGGTGAAATGGATTTCTGCATCCATGGGAACCCCGCCGGGTGCCGTAAAGCGGTTTCTGGAGATATGGAGAATTACCCCAATGATATCATCAAGGTTCAGGCATACAAGCTCGACACGTTGTTCGAGCAGCTTAATGTAGACACCGTGAACCTACTATCTTGCGACGTGGAGGGGGCGGAATACGAGATGATCAGGGGCGCCGAGGAATACCTGAAGGCGAAGAAGATCCTGAACGTGTCCCTCGCTGCATATCACGCCCCTGGTATACCGACGAAAATAGTGTCGTTCCTTCAAAATCTTGGTTATCATGATGTATTTTATAGCGGTTCCATCCCGCAATATGGGGGTATAGTGTTTGGGCGTGTCTAGGTCATGATATCGATAATTATCGACAACCACAATCGCTCATACCTGCTCCCCCTCATAATGAAGGCTTACAGCAGGGATACTGTCGATGACGCGGAGATGATTATCGTTGATGATTCCTCGGCGCCATGTGACCACTTTGAAGAATACCTCAAGTTAGGGCTGGATACGATAAAACCCAGTTTCAGGGTGAGGGCCTTCCAGATGCCCCTTGAGTGCTCGAACATGAACGTCGGTAGAACCCTTAATATTGGGGTGAAGCAAAGCCGGGGCGACCTGCTCATCATCAACCACTCAGACATGATCCCGCTGAACCGAGACGTTTTGAGCCAGACGAAAGAAGAACATCAAAAAGTGGATGGGTTGTACCTCACATCAAACCTAGTAACTGTTGACCATACTATGAGGGAACACAAAGGCTGGCACCTTACCCCCGGAGCTTCAATGCCTCGGAAGATGTTCGACACCGTCGGCGGGTTTGATGAGAGGTTTAAGGGATACGGGCCTGTTGAGCCTGACTTCGCTTGGAGGATTATATACGCCCCAGAGGAGTATGGTTTCACCCACAAACAGAGCGATGGGATTACGTTCCTCCACTTCAAGATGGCACGAATCCCAATAAGGGGCGGGGCACCGAACCCAGCGAATGATGAGCTCGTCCTAGGGAACCGGGGGAAGGTGAGGGTGAACCCCGATGGGTGGGGTATTTGTGACGGGCTGGAGGAGGTAAAAATATGATTCGGCCTTGGGAAGTGTGGTGGAAGGAGGTTGCGAATATAGATCACATGCGCACCCCGAAGCAACTTACGCACCCGATACGGGGGAAGATAGTCACGGAGATCACTAAGGTCGGGGGATCCGTTCTGGATGTGGGGTGCGCGACGGCGGTGGATTATCCCTTGTTCAAGGAGGCCGGGGTGAAATACACCGGGATTGACGTCATAGAGAAGTTCGTAAAACGCGCGAAGGAGCACTACCCCGAGGCCGATATCAGGCTTGGTGACGCCTTTAACCTTCAGTTCGCCGATGGCTCTTATGATGTCGTCTATTGTAAGGATCTGTTGGAGCACCTGCCACCAGAAGGCTATAAAACGGTGGTCAGGGAGATGTGGAGGGTCGCGAGAAGGATGATGATGATCGCCTTCTACATACCACCGGCGGACGATAAAACCGTTTACCAGAAGAGCAGCGGTGGGTTCTTCGTGAACCATTACTATCGGGGGGAAATTTTAGATTTTATCAGGGGCTTGGGTGGGGACTTGGAGATAATCAAAACCATCGATGGGTGTTCACTTTACGTGGTGAGGAAGAGTGAGTGAGGAGCGAGCATGGGAGGTCTGGGACGAGGATAGGTCTAATCAGTATATTCGCCGATATGGAACCCCCCAAAACCCAGAGCCCAAACACGGCAGGAGGATGAAACTGGTCGCCTCCTTGTTGGAGGGCCGGACGGTTTTGGATGTAGGATGTGGGATCGGACACCTGTACCCTCATATTAAGGACACTCATTCCTATTTGGGCATAGATAACAGCGATTGGATGCTTCAGTTGGCTAGGGAACTGCAACCCGAGTGCAACTTCCAGAAGGGCGACATGTATGATCTGTCTCCCTTCGGGAGCTTCGATTCTGTAGTGTGCCAATCCCTGCTCATACATCTCCCAGAAATATCACGACCGATCAGAGAAATGTGGGGGCATACATCTAAAGTCCTGATATTCAGTATACCGATATCTGAAAGCTCTGCTGTACACGAAACCCCTTACAAAGAAGGATACTTGGTTTCACACACCGAAACCCGAGAAAGCATCGAGAAAGAAATTGCTAATCTGGGAGGTGTCCCAAAAACTGAGGTTCACTTGGAGCCTGGAACCGGAATGGGTAATACCTACTTCAAAGTATGGAGGAGGAACGAATGAACTTAAGCTGGCTTTCAGCATCCCCCACTGCAACAACGGGGTACGGAGGTCAAACCCTTGAGGTTTGCGACCGCCTCATGGAGAGACACGAGGTGGTCTGCATCGGGCAGACCGGCGACCTCATTGTATGGGGCGGAAGGCAGAAGGTGGAGACCCCCTCGGGGAAGAAGCTGGGGGTCGTCGCCCTATCCGACTGGAGGTCCGCTGCAGACCTCATCAACTCCTATTACATCCCAGAGTACGATCTGGATCTCATAATCGGCTTCATGGATGCCTTCGGCATAGAGTTCCTGAACAACGTGAACGTGCCGGTCATAGGGTGGATACCGATAGACGGGCCTTTCACGCCTAAGTGGAAGAACTATGTCCGGAACTTCCACCGGGTCATAGCCTACTCACGGTTCGGCTACGGTGAACTCCAGAAGTGGCTTCCACCATCAAAAATCGGTTACATACCACACGGCATCTCTGAGGACTTTAAGCCCATGGATAAGGATGAGGTCAGGGAGGAGTTTGAGGAGGAGTACGGAGTACCCAAGGATGCCTTTCTAGCGGTGAATGTCGGCGCCAACGTGGGACCCAGGAAGGAGCTCCCGCTGATGATGAGAACCTTCAAACGCTTCGTTGAGGACGGCCACGACGACGCCTACCTCTTCATTCACACGAACGCCCACGGGACGTACCCGAGAGCCTATGATCTCCCCATGTGGCGTGCTATGCTGGGGATGGAGGAGCACATCCTGTTCCCCGATTACAACCCCATAATCACCCCCGTGAGCAACGCCAAGTTAGCACGGATCAATAACGCCGGAGACGTGTACATCCAGAACAGCGTTGCCGAGGGCTTCGGGCTCCCAGAGTACGAGGCATTGGCTTGTGGAACCCCCGTGATCTGCCCCAACAACTCAGCACAGAAGGAGATCATAGAGGGCAACGGCCCTAGGCGTGGGTGGCTCGTGGACAGCGTGCCGGAGGACATGTACGTCCAGATCCCCGTCTACGTCCCCCAGCTCCCCACCTACCCCGTCCCGGACCAGAGGTCAGCCCTCGAGAAGCTGGATGAGGCCTATCAAAACCCGGATCTGAGGGAGAAGTACGGTAAAGCGGGTCGAGCCTACATAGAGAAGTACCACAACTGGGGGCTCGTGATGGATAAATGGCTTAGAACCCTGGATGAGGTCGAGTCCGAGTTGGACATGTTCACTCAGTTGGGAGAGGTATTGAACTCCACACGTACGGCTTAAACCCATACATTCATCCGAGTTCATTCGATCACCCTTAATAAAAAAGGTGGAGAGCTTCGTTTTTATTGGTTAGTCTTGCTGAGGCGGTTGACTAGGCTCTCAATGAACGTCGTCCCAGCATACCCAGATACGAAGCACATGAGGCCGTTAGGGAAGTTATGTGTACTGTAGCCGATGTCGTAGACGAAGCCGATGATGGCTCCTAGGGCGTACCTCTTGAAGGCGGAGAAGGTGATAAGGTCCTCCCACTTCTTGGCCACCTCCATCAGGACATAGGTCACCCCGCCGAGGAAGCCCATGAAGACGAACCAGAGGACATTAGCGGTTCCTGGATCCATCTCCTACACCCCGACTGCAATTATTTCAGTGATGAGGGTTGTCCCCGCACCCACTCCAGCTATCGTGATGCCGACGATGTTACCCGTGATGTTCTTGTTTCCGTACCACTCCTCTACGGCACAGGCGGGGTTCGTGTGGACCTCGACGTGCAGAACCTCTTCGATGAAGTTCAGGTTCGGGATCGTCACCGTCACGTAGGTTGCGCCCACGGCAACCACCTGTGTCGTGACTCCCTTGGCGACGGTCCTTCCGTCAAATAGCGTCGCAACTATCCGGTCGACCCGGTGGTAGCCCTTTTCGTGATAGCTCACAGCTCATGCCTCCTTTGGGGCTATCGAGCCCCTAAGGCGGCCCGATAGCTATTACCTCTACGTGTAGCGTCCCGCCGCCCGCAGCGTCTGCCCCTAGAAGCGTCATCCCGACTACGTTGCCACTTATCTTCTTGTTGACCGCCTCGTATATCGGTGTGGTGCACATATTAGAGACTTCATAAAAGAACTGTACGTTCAACACGTACTCAATCATTCGTAGATCGGGTACACGGACGTTGATGGCTTCACAGCCTGCGGCGTGACCGTCTGCGTGGAAGAAGTCGTCCTGCTTCAGGTAGTTTTTACCCATGGCGATGACGCGGCCGTCCTGTAGAACTGCGAGTTGGTCATGGGCCTTTTTCCCGGAGAGGGTGCCGAATACGTCAAACCATTCGCTAGGCAATCATGACACCCTCCTACGTCGTGTGCACTATTTCTTGCACTCTACCAACCCAAGTCGCAGCGTTGACGGGGTCGAGCACCCTCAAAGCAGGCTCCTTTACGTAGCTGACTCCATACAACACAGGGAAGTCGGTGACATAGTCAACCTGGTCTCCGAAGGCATGGCTGAAGAATACCTTCGCGAGGAAAGTCGTGTCCTTCTTTAGTATGAAGGCGTTATCGAACTCCTTGATCCTCTGAGTGTGTCCAACCGCGTGCTTCTGGGCCCAGCCACAGTACATCATGGGCTTGATTTTCCCGTCGATGGTGAACTGTAGACCCTCCAGCTTGGGTGAGGCGTGTATCGAGCTAGCTCCGTAGATCACGTGAACCGCGTTTTCTCCGATTTTTATGGCGTTCCCAGCGGTTCCACCCATCAGGGTCGTCCCGCTATGGATCCAGTTCTGTACTGCACCGGTGCTCCAAGAACCCTGTACAGTAGCATAGATGCCGTAGATATCTTCCCAATCGTCTCCAACACCTAGGAAACAGGCCCTTATGGCGATGGGCCCACCGACCTTGTTGCTGGCGGGGATCTCGTCGTCGATCTCGGCGTCGCATTGCTCCTTAGCAATCATTGCCCCTAGAAGGGCTTCCTTCTGATGGCGGAGGTGGATATCGATCATCTGCCTTGTGGGCAGTGCCCTGATGAATTGACGTGTGAAGCTCCTGCCGAATCGGTTGAGCTCCTTGTCGGTGAGGTCCCTAGTTACTACACCGAGGTCATCTGCAAGTGTCCTAGAGTCGTCCTGCATGGCTCTCAAATCTGCTAGAGATACCATTTTTGTTTCTCCTTTTTTCTCCTAGGTCTTTAAGACGATTTTATTTTATAAATACCAATATAAGAGGCTAATAGAAATCATTAAGGTGTAATATGGTCAAGAAACAGCTTACGGTAACTATCGATGAGGAGCTTCTGTCGATTATTTGGAGCTACAAGAAGAAGAATTACCCCTATTTATCGAAAAGTGCTGTGATAGAGACTCTTCTATCCGAGGCCATGAATGTTCATAAAAGGGATTTAAGCGTAGTCAGGTAGCCTACTAGACGAAGACCGACAGGCCACGGCCGTCATAGGGGTACGCGGGGCGCTGACCCGCTATAGACATGTCCCTTTCTATGCTCAAGTCCGTGATCTCACGCTGACCGAAGAGCTGGCGCACCCTCTCGCCGGGTCTGAACTCCTTCACCATGGGGATTACCCCAGGCTTCCGCTCAGCCAACCTGCGGGTGGCCACGTCGGCCCTGCGTCGAACCTGGTCTACTAGGGCACCCCCGCCTATCCTCGCCTGCTGCCCGGCGAATCCTCGAGCTTGGACGCGGGTGCGAGCCTGCTCTACGAGCCTACCCCTGCCAAGCTGCATCTGCTGTCCTGCGAAACCGCGAGCCTGTACACGGCTACGGACTTCAGCTACCCGCCCCGTTAGCCTACTCCTCATCTCCTCTATTTTTGGAATTGACATATTATCAAGACCTAGTTTTGATCCGAGTATTTAATTGGTTCGAGTATTTAATAAAGTTTTCAAGGTTTCACTATCGATAGGTTGCTGAAGTAGGGCTCCTCCTTGGTGCGCTGGGGCTGTTCCGCCAGTGGGGGCTGAGCCTGTTTCATCAGGTCAAGACGCTCACGGGCTGAGAGACCCCCTCTAACGATCTCCCCCAGCTCTCTGCCCAGTTCCCTTATCTTGTCCGTCGTGGGTGCTACCTCGGCCCAGTACTCGGGCTTCACGAAGGCTTTCGTCCAACCAATAATCCAACGTGTCACTAAATCCTCTCTTATAGCCTCTGGTGGGACACCGAGGGCGGATGCCATGCCTATCCTGAACTCCTCAGCCATCTGCCTCTGGCTTTCGGTTAAAGTGCCGGCGGTGAACCCCGCTTTCTCACGGAAGAAGTCTAGGACAGGGGCTTTCTCACGTACTAAGGGGAATATCGGTCTAGACATATGCGCCCCTCTTTCTCAAGTCGAGTTTTGTGTGTGCTCTAACCAACCTTTTCTCACGAGGCGGAGCTGCCCTTGTTAGTATGTATCCAAGCTGATCTCCCCGTTCACTGACTAGGAAATATTCTCTAGGTTCCTCTTTTG
>Ga0315533_1000270_pt1 | contig 48256 bp, 40 predicted proteins | sample SalMarSW160130MG_FD_203081 | JGI IMG/M metagenome (GOLD analysis project Ga0315533, IMG submission 203081) | Salt marsh sediment microbial communities from the Plum Island Ecosystem LTER, Massachusetts, United States - Salt Marsh Sediment SW1601-30 ...
GGATTGTAAAAGGATTGCAGTTCAACTTTTCGGGAGTAGCTTCAATAGTAAATGATCAGCTCTCATTACCTAAAGGAGGCGTATCAGATACCGATATCCTTTTACGTCGAAAGATAACAGAAACAAAATATTCCTATAACGGATATTTTGGTATTAGTTACACTTTTGGTTCAATTTACAATAATGTAGTAAATCCAAGATTTGGTAATTGATAATAGTTTTCATTATATACAATCAGTCTGAAAAAATAGTAATTTGCAGAAAATTCAAATCTGTTAAAGTCTAATAATTTAAACTATAATCTTATGTCTATATCTGTAAAAGGTACCCGGACTGAGCAAAATCTGCTGAAATCATTTGTCGGCGAATCACAGGCACGCAATCGTTATGATTTCTTTGCGAGTATGGCAAAGAAAGGAATCAGCCAGGGCTTTTGAAAACTGTCCTGTATGCCTCCACCCCAGGGCATTCATGCAGCTTAAGAAAAAAAATTACTGATACAATATAAAAACTGTTATGAAAGCAAGGGCGCTGATATTTTACATATTAAGCATTGTGTCCCTGATCATTGCATTGGTTTTGTTTTTCAAATGGCTCGACTGGAAATTCTTACTACCCCTTGCCCTGGCAATCGCAGGTGTTATTTTCTTCTGGCTTGGATCATCGGCCTCAAAAAAGAAATGATCATCTATCCCCTATCGGCACATACTCTCTCCGGCTGTAAACATTTTTGAATGCCGGTCTGATAATTCTTTTTGCCGAAAAGGTCAGCTCCTCTATCCTGTGTGAACACCAGCCTGCTATTCTTGCCATTGCAAAAAGCGGTGTATAAAGTTCTTTGGGAATCCCCATGCAGGAATATACAAATCCTGAATAGAAATCGACATTTATACTGATAACCTTTGTCAACTGATTGCCCTTGAATTTCCTGAAGACATCGGGAGTGATCCTTTCGACCATAGAATAAAGATCAAACTCATCCCTTCTCCCTGATTCTTCTGCCAGCAACCTGGCTTTCTCCTTCAGAAGTATTGCCCTCGGATCGGATATTGTATAAACAGCATGCCCGACTCCATATATTTTCCCTGTACGGTCATAGGTTTCCTTTTTCAGTATCTTTAGCAGATAACTCTCCACCTCTGCTTCATCCTTCCAGCTTTGCACATTTTTCTTTATATCCTCCATCATGTCGAGCACTTTCAGGTTTGCTCCTCCATGCAGAGGTCCCTTTAAGGAGCCGATGGCCGAGGTTGTTGCTGAATAAATATCAGTTTCCGTGGAGCTTGTGACCCTCATAGTAAATGTTGAATTATTTCCCCCTCCGTGCTCTGCATGCAGGACCAGCGAAAGGTCGATCAGGTCAGCCTGAAGGCGTGAATAGGTACTATTACCCTTGATCAGGTGGAGGAAATTCTCTGCTGTGGTCAGACTGGTTTGCGGATGCCTGATAGAGAGAGTCTTTCCCTGGTAAGCGTGCCTGAGTGCCTGGTATGAATATGCTATAATTGCGGGAAACTTGGCTATCAGGTTGAGAGATTGCCTGATCATATTGTTAAGGGATATATCTTCAGCAGTCTCATCAAGAATATATAAACCCAGGACAGAGCGGGCAAGTATATTCAACACATCTTTCCCTTTCATCGAAAGAATCATATCTTTTACAAAGCTATCAGGAAGTGCCCTGAGGGAAGCCAGATGTGATGAAAACTCATTAAGCTCATTTTTATTCGGCATCCTGCCGGTAAGAAGAAGATGTACAGTTTCATCAAATCCGTGTCTGTTCTCCCTCTGAAATCCATGAGTTATCTCCTCGATATCAATCCCCCTGTAGTAAAGTCTGCCGGGAACAGGAATTACTTTATCGTTTTCCTTTTCATAACCTACAACATCTCCTATATTTGTCAGCCCTACAAGCACACCAGTGTTGTCAGTATTTCTGAGACCCCTTTTGACATCATATTTTTCAAACAGGTCATTGTCGATCTTACACGCTTCTCTTACAGAGTTTTCCAGTTTTGAAAAAAATTCATCGTCTTTCATTGTGATGATAATTATTAGTTGGATTACATATTTTTAATGATTTCATCTGCAAATTCAGATGTCTTTAGCAGTGTTGCCCCTTCCATCAGACGATGGAGGTCGTATGTTACCTTTTTTATCATAATGCTTTTCTCAAGGCCTTTATAGATACAGGCGGCTGTATTTCCCCATCCCAGGTATTCAAACATGAGTGCGCCGGAAAGAATAAGGGATCCCGGATTCACTTTATCCTGCCCTGTATATTTTGGCGCAGTACCGTGTGTCGCTTCAAATATTGCATGACCTGTGTCGAAATTGATATTTGCCCCCGGGGCAATTCCAATACCGCCGACAATGGCAGCCAGAGCGTCCGAGATATAATCGCCGTTAAGATTCATAGTGGCAATAACTGAATATTCAGAAGGCCGGGTCAGTATTTGCTGAAGGAAAGCATCGGTAATCACATCTTTAATCAATACTTTGCCGTCAGCTTTAGCCTTTTTCAGCATATTATCCGCTTTCGTTTCTCCATTTGTTTCAGAAATTTTTTTATGCTGCTGCCATGTAAAAACTTTGTCACCGAATTCTCTTTCTGCCAGAGCATAACCCCATTTCATAAAAGCTCCTTCGGTATATTTCATTATGTTCCCCTTATGGACAAGTGTCACGGAGGGAAGTCGTTTTTCCACTGCGAACCTGATTGCCTGCCTGACCAGTCTTTCCGTTCCCTCCAGTGAGACCGGCTTGATCCCCAGAGAGGATGTCTCAGGAAACCGTATCTTGTTGACAACCATTTCATTGATAAGGAAATTTTTCAGTTTTTCATTTTCAGGGCTGCCGTGCATATATTCGATCCCTGCATAAATATCCTCTGTATTCTCCCTGAAAATGTGCATGTCAACCAGTTCCGGTTTTTTAACCGGACTGGGGACTCCCGTGAAATACCTTACCGGCCGGTAGCATGTATAGAGATCAAGCTCCTTGCGCAGGGCAACATTGAGGGAACGCATACCTTCTCCCACCGGAGTTGTCAGAGGACCTTTTATCCCGATAAGATATTCTCTGAATGCTGTAAATGTTTCTTCAGGCATCCAGCTGCCGGTAAGCTTATACGCTTTTTCTCCTGCCAGGAGCTCTTTCCATGCAATTTTTTTCTTCCCGTAAAAGCTCTTTTCAACTGCTGCATCAAAAACCCTTACTGCTGCTTTCCAGATATCAGGTCCTGTGCCATCACCCTCAATAAAGGGAATAACCGGATTATCAGGGATAACCAGCCTGTTATTTATTAATCTTATTTTTTTCGGTTCCATAATCAGAGTTTTTTTCTAATAAGATTAAGAGCGCTCCCTGCCCTGAACCAGTCTATCTGCAATCTGTTATATGAGTGATTTACCGGAAAAGTTTCCCGTATACCATCAGAGTGTTTCAGAGTTACCGTAAGCTGTTTCCCGGGAGAGAATTCCCTCAATCCTATGATGTCGATTTTATCATTCTCCCTGATTCTGTCATAATCATCTTTATCAGCAAATGTTAATGCAAGGATTCCCTGTTTTTTCAGATTCGTTTCATGGATCCTTGCAAATGATTTCACGATAATGGCCTTTACATCAAGAAATCTTGCTTCCATGGCAGCATGTTCACGTGAAGAACCCTCTCCGAAATTTTCCTCTCCTGTTACTACCGATCCGGTCCTTTTTCTTTTATAAATTTCTGCCACTGATGGTACCGTATCATATTTCTTTGTAAGCTGGTTCATCACCAGTCCGGTTTTATTATTGAAATAATTAACTGCCCCCAGCATGTAATTTTTTGAGATATTTTCGAGGTGCCCGCGGTATCTCAGCCATTTACCGGCCATTGAGATGTGGTCGGTCGTACATTTTCCCTTTACCTTCATCAGAAGGGGCAGCCCGGACATCTCTTTACCATCCCATTCATCGAAAACAAACAGCATCTGTAATCTTTCCGACCCGGGATCAATGGTAATCTTTATCTTTCCCGCCTTAACAGCTTTCTTCGGCCATGCTTTCATTTTGCCGAATCCTGATGAGGGAAGGTCTGTTCCTCTCGGCTCCGCAAGGTTCACTCTGTTTCCGTCACCATTTATAAGCGAATCAGTCATAGGGTTGAATGTAAGTTTCCCTGCCAGAGTCAGGGCGGCAACAATTTCCGGGGAGGCTATAAAGGCATATGTGTTGGGATTACCATCTGTGCGTTTTGAAAAATTGCGGTTGAAGGAATGAATTACTGAATTTACCGGTCTCTCTTCAGCTCCTTTACGATACCATTGTCCGATACAGGGTCCGCAGGCATTGGCAAATACTTCACCACCTGCTTCCCTGAAGATACCGAGCAACCCGTCTCTTTCGGCAATTATTTTTATCTGCTCTGATCCGGGAGTTATTTTAAGTTCAGCTTTTGCCTTAACCTTGTTTTCAAGAGCGTTTTTTATGACTGAGGCAGCACGTGAAAGATCTTCGTACGATGAATTTGTGCATGATCCTATTAGTCCTGCAGATAATATCGCCGGCCAGTTGTTCCTCATTACCGCATTTTTCATTTCAGATATGGGTGTTGCCAGATCCGGTGTAAAGGGACCGTTAATATATGGTTCCAGCTCTGACAGATTTATTTCGAGATAATTATCAAAATATTCTGCCGGATTTTCCAGCACCTCCGGGTCTGCCGTCAGGTGTTTCTCGACACCTGCGGCATACTCTGCAATCTCCTTTCTGCCTGTAGCTGAAAGGTAATCGCTCATTGATTTATCAAAGCTGAACAATGAGCAGGTAGCCCCGGTTTCGGCTCCCATATTGCAAATTGTGGCTTTCCCGGTTGCAGATATCGATTTTGCTCCATCGCCAAAATACTCAATAATAAAACCTGTTCCCCCTCTGACTGATATCATGCCTGTTATTTTCAGTATCACATCTTTTGCTGATACCCAGCCATTAAGCCGTCCTGTAAGTTTTATTCCGAGGATTTTCGGGTATTTAAGCTCCCAACCAATACCCGCCATCACATCCACAGCATCAGAACCACCTACACCTATGGCGATCATCCCCAGTCCTCCGGCTGTCGGTGTATGAGAATCTGTACCTATTATCATTCCCCCGGGGAAGGCATAATTTTCAAGCACTATCTGGTGAATGATCCCTGCACCGGGTTCCCAGAAGTCAATATCATATTTCTTTGAGGCAGTCCGAAGGAAATCATAAACCTCCCTGTTTGTTGTCAGTGCGCTGTTAAGATCTTTTTCTGCACCTGCCCTTGCTGTTATCAGGTGATCACAATGAACCGACGCCGGTACTGATGATGATTCTCTCCCGGTGACCATAAATTGCAGCAGTGCCATCTGTGCAGTGGCATCTTGCATTGCAATTCTGTCAGGTGCAAATTCTGCATAATCAATTCCCCTTATAAAAGCTGATTCTATACCTGATTTAAGTAGATGACTATATAGAATTTTTTCACTCAGCGTCAGAGGGCGTTTAAGAATTCGCCTTACCTGCAGCAATTTTGCGGGAAGCTCATTATAATATTTCTTTATCCTTTCAGTTTCAGAATTCATTGAAAGCCAGTGATAATAATTTAACAATCCGAAGCATCTTCCCGGTGCACGGAGAACCTTTACTTTGTATAAACAGGCAACTCCCAACCTTAACGGCAATTCTACTTAATTCCGGCATCATTTTTCCAATTATTTAGCCAATAAGTTATTTTAAAAATAAAATCTTGCAAAATTAATAGTTTTTATTAATGTATTTAATTTAAATCCATCTTTTTCAAAATTATTTTAAACCGGAATTAAGCCTGATTATTTATTAGCTTTATTATTTTATCTGTATCAAGGTATTTTAAATAGTAGAATGGAAAATATCCTAAGGATTTATTTTATTATTAACTTGCAGGTTTAAATAAATTTCAAACATTTTAATTACCAGGCTGTAATAGTATAAAAATGGTACCGGAACTTTTGCTGATTATATTGATTGCTTTGTTGCTGGGGTATATAATTTATCTGCATGTCTTGCTTACTAAAAAGAATATATTTATTGAATCTACTGTTAAAAGGCTTACCGGAATTGATAAAAGCTGGAATGCCGAGGAGATGAACAGGTTTCTTCAAGAGATCAGAAAAGCCAATCAGTATAGTTCTTTTTTCAACGATAAATTGTTTGAGGAAAAACCCTTGAAATTCCTGTTTGAAAACAAGAAAGACTCAAGGATCTACATTCATTACACAAAAGAGGAGGGTGTTGCAAAAAGGATTCTAAATGACGGTTTTCTTTATGCAGATTCATTTTACAAGACTGCCCTTCCTGTCACTAACGACAAACTTGATCTTCTCATAAAACATAACAATCGCAAATCCTTTGGTAACTATTTGATGATATTATGCCTGTCGGATAAAATTGTTGATCACTATTCTGCCGAGCTTGCCAGGAATGGGTTGAATGCGGTTGCTGTTGAAAACATCCTGACTGAGACCGATACTTCATTAAATGAAAACGGAGATATTATTTACCTTCTTCCAAACAGATTCGTCAAGGGTTTTATAAATCATCAAACAGGAGAAATTACAGAGAATCCCGCCTTTGATCCCACATATGATTCTCAGGTATTCAGCATGAATCTTGAATTGTTAAAGAAAAAAAAGAGTGCCGGTTAGGTATATTATTTGCTATCCCTATGCTGATGTATCATTGTTCCGGTATAATCAGTTCCGGGTCAATAAATAACCATATTTCTGATTCCCAAAGTGCCCTTTGTGCGTACTTCGTGTACTCGTGGTTGACAAAGGATTGCTCTTTGGTAGAATTTGCAGTCTTAAATTATATAATTTTGAAGAAAGTATAACCTTTCTTAAAATTACTTCAATGGCTTTTGAATATCCGGAAACTTTTGCGCGTTTTTATGATCTGATCTACAACCACATGAGAGACAGTGTTGATCATGAGTTCTACCTCAGGGAGATTATGCATACGAAAGGCAGGGTGCTTGAAATAGGGACAGGTACGGGCAGATTCTTTACTGACGCACTAAAAAGCGGTGCTGACATTTACGGATTTGATATTAGTCCCTCCATGATATCTGTCCTGCTTTCCAAGCTGGAAAAGAAATATCATAAAAGGATAAGTCTCCAGAATATAGTTGATTTTAAATATAATTTCAAATTTGATTTGATAATCGCTCCCTTCCGGGTGTTTATGCATCTTATTGAAAAAGAAGAACAAATCAAAGCCCTTAATATTGTATACAAACATCTGAAATCCGGAGGCAGGTTTATTTTTGATGCTTTTGTGCCGGATTTGAACCAGCTTATAAATGGCATTACCAATCAAACAGATTTTGAAGGTGAATATGAGCCGGGAAGATTTTTAAAAAGGAGTGTGTCAACCAAACCTGACCTTATAAACCAGGTGATAAATATAGATTTCTTCCTTGAGTGGGAGGCAGATGGAGAGATCAGGCAGGAACACTGGGAAACACCACTAAGATTCTTTTTCAGGTATGAACTGGAACATCTGCTTGACAGATCTGACTTTGAAAATTATAAAATATTAGGCGATTTCAGTGGAAATGAACTTGATGAGAAATCCAGGGAATTTATTTTAATCTGTCAAAAAAAATAGAATATGCAATGACATGTCTTTATTACTCAAATTTTGTAATCCCATGGAAGATGTTATCTGTACAAAAAACCTGTCGAAACAATATGGAAAACTTAAAGCTGTTGACAAAGTCTCCATAAATGTTATGAAAGGTGAAATATATGGTTTCCTGGGACTTAATGGCGCAGGAAAGACAACAACTATCAGGATGCTCCTGGGATTAATAGGTCCCACATCAGGGGAAGTCTTTCTTAATGGAGTTAAAGTAAATCCCGGCAACCCGGGAATGTGGGGCAAAGTAGGATATCTTGTAGAAGTTCCCTATTCTTACCCTGATCTGACAGTAAGAGAAAATCTTGAAATAATAAGACGGCTGAGATTTATACAAGACAGAAAATCAGTCGATTCCATTATTGAAAAACTAAAGCTTGACCGATACAGTGAAGTTCGTTGTAAAAACCTTTCTCAAGGCAATGCCCAGCGTCTGGGAATAGCTAAAGCATTGATTCATGACCCCGGGATCCTTCTGCTTGATGAACCCGCAAACAGCCTTGATCCTGAAGGTATAGTTGAAATCAGGGAAATGCTTGCAGATCTGGCTTTGAATAAGGGTGTAACGATTTTTATTTCAAGTCATATCCTTGGGGAAATTTCCAAACTCGCCACGAGGATCGGTATCATTCACGAAGGAAGCTTATTACATGAGTCATATGCCCATGAGATGGAGAAACTCAGGAAAATATGCCTCCAGGTTAAAGTTGAAAATATTTCGGGAGCAAAGAATATCCTTGAAAAGAACGGTTATCCTTTATCTCTTTCAGAGGATGAAATCCTTGAAATTCAGGGAGCAGAAGCAATCTTAAATCCCGATAAAGTTGCATCACTTCTTGTAAATTCAGGATATCCCCCAACAATGTTAAATGTTGATGAGGAGGATCTGGAAACATTCTTTCTCAGGGTAATAAGGATGAAAGGAGGTGCGGCATGAAAGGTTTCCTGGCTGCCTTCCATACAGAGCTCATTAAAACATTGAAATCAAAAATGTTCTGGGCCACATTGATTTTCTTTGCTTTCATTGCTGTCATGTTAGGATTCCTTATGCTGGTTGCCAAGCATCCTGAAATTGCAGGAAAATCTGAAGTACTGAGCTTCAAAGCTTCAATGATAAGCCAACCCACCTGGACCACTTACTTCTGGTTGTTATTACAAATGGTCCTGACAATTGGAAGCATTGGTCCTGCTATTGTTACAATATGGGTATTCGGAAGAGAATATGCTGACAGGGTAATAAAAGATATTCTGGTATTGCCTGTTTCGAGATTTAATATTGTTATTGCAAAGTTTATTATTGTATTCTTCTGGAGCTTTTTGCTTCTTCTGCTGCTTTATATTTTCGGAACTCTTACCGGACTGTTTATTAATCTTGATGGCTGGGATCGGACGCTATTTATGCAAAAAACCCTTGTTTATTTTGTAAGTGTTTTTTTGACAATTCTCTTATTTCCTGTAATTACATTTATTACATGTGTCAGCAGAGGATATCTCCTCCCCGTTGGTATTTCTATCCTGATTTTGATAGCTACACAATTTGTTTTTCTTGGATTACCAGCTATAATACCTTATTTCCCCTGGGCAATTCCGGGTCTTTACAGCGGAGTTGCCGGTCCATTAAGCCCTAAACCGGAAGCTATAAGCTATATTATTCTTGCAATTACATCCCTTCTGGGTATTTTCGGTACTACAGCCTGGTGGATATATGCAGACCATCACTGATAGTTCCGGGCTAAAGCCCTCATCCAGTGACACGATCCTCAACCCCAGGCTAAAGCCTGGGGTTGAACATCCTGCCATAAAGCTATTATAATGAGACACTTACTAACACCAGACTTTAGCCTGGGGTTTACGGAAATCTGCTTTTTAAGAACTTTAGTCCGGGAAAAAAGCACTTTTTATTAAAATTTCTCCCCAAAAATTTGGAGGTTATGTTATTTATTTCTAACTTTGTGTTAGAATTATTTAACTAATATACTAGAAGAATGAAAAAAGCAGTTGTCATTTTTATTGTTGCAGCACTGGTGCTTGCTACTGTAGGTCTATGGATTTTCTTCGCATCAGAAACTTTTAAACTGATTGATATTGCAAATTTTGGAATAATATTCCTTTTGGTGGCGTTTGCTGTTTTAATCGGATATAAGAGATTGTCCGGTGCTAAACGCGGAGAACCTGCAGAAGATGAATTATCAAAAAAAGTAATGAGGAAAACATCATCCCTGTCCTTTTATATTTCACTTTATTTATGGCTTGCCATAATGTTTTTCTCTGATAAGCTTAACTACGAAACTCATACTATTATAGGTATAGGGATACTTGGTATGGCTGTTGTCTTTGCGGTCTGCTGGCTCGTAATCAACTTCACAGGTATAAAAAATGAATAACAGAATTAAGGAATACAGGGCAAGATTCAACCTTACCCAGGAGGATCTTGCGAAGAAGGTTAATGTGAGGCGTGAGACAATTGTTTTCCTTGAGAAGAACAAATATAACCCCTCCCTTAAACTTGCCCATGATATTGCAAGGGTGTTTGATACAAAAATTGAAGAAATATTTCTTTTTGAATAGATTTATTAACACGGAATAGTAATTTTATTTTCGGTTTTTACTACCGATATTAATTTAAAATTACTGTTCCCATGAGATTACTGTTCAAAACTTCACTTACATCAATTGTTATATTATTATTACTGGCAGTTTCCTGTACAAATGACAGGTCAGGCCAGGACAATAACCTGCCCCGCAGCACACCGGAAGCCGAGGGTATCAATTCAGATGGGATTATTGCCTTTCTTAAGGCTACCGAAAAGGAAAAACATGAATTTCACAGTTTCATGTTTCTCAGGCACGGGAAGGTCATTGCTGAAGGGTGGTGGTCGCCCTATGCTCCTGACCTTAAACACACTCTCTATTCAACAAGCAAGAGCTTTACATCCACTGCAGTCGGATTCGCCGTTACAGAGAATCTTATTGATGTTTCCGATAAGGTTATCTCCTTCTTCCCTGAGGATCTTCCCGATACGATAAGCCCGTTTCTTGCTGATATGGAAATAAAGGATCTTCTCAGCATGTCAGCCGGACTGGATCCTGATCCAACCGGAATTATTTCAGCAAATAATGATAACTGGGTAAAAGTTTTCCTTGCCCTTCCCGTTGTCAATGATCCCGGAACAAAATTCCTGTATAATTCAATTGCCACCTATATGTTATCTGCTATAGTACAGAAAGTTACCGGACAACCGGTTATCGATTACCTTACCCCGCGGCTCTTTGACCCGCTGGGCATATCAGGCATTGACCGGGAAAGAGACCCCATGGGAATCAACACGGGGGGCTGGGGACTGAGACTTAAAACCGAGGATATGGCCAAATTTGGCCAGTTGTATCTTCAGAAAGGTAAATGGAACGATGAACAGATCCTCCCCGAAGAATGGGTAAATGAAGCCACAACATTTAAGATAGACCAGGCGCCCGGAGTACCTGAACCGATAAAAAATTCAAGCGACTGGATAAAGGGTACGACAACACGGGCCGGTCCAAATTTACTCCTGGCTGCCAGAGGACATCTCGCAGGAATTCCCCCGGTACAGACAGCAGGTATTTACAGGTGGAGAGACGAAAAAAACCTGGAATTTACCCTGCGATATATCGAAAGTCCGCATACTGAAATAATAACATGCAAGAGCATCCTAAAGATATTTTAAAAATTAACTAAAAAAGAGGTATTATGAACACTATTGAAAAAGCTTTGATGCATGGCTTGTTTGTTCATCTGCATCACAATATCGACAAAGTAATTGACTTCAAGGGATTCCAGGAATTAAACCGCCGGGTTGACAAAATCTGGCCGGGAGCCCTGGAGATAGGTCCTGAAAAAAATGATGATGCTGCAGTCTTTCAGGTACCGGGAATGAAAGGTTATGTTGTAGCCAAAATGGAAAGCCATTGCTCCCCCTGTGTGCCAAGGCCTTATGATGCTGCGGCCACCGGTGCCGGAGGCGCAATGCGTGATGTAGTAGCTATGGGCGCCCGTCCTGTATTTCTGCTGGATTTTATAGGTACAAGACCGCTTGACCAGGAGGTAATAGTTGGTCCCTGTGGCTTTTCAGGAAAGTGCACATGTGGAAAGTGCAAGGTAATGACCAGCCAGGAAAGGGTTAACATAATGGTAAAAGGATTAGGGGATATGTGTAAGGTCATGGATGTGTTTATTGTCGGTGGCGGATTCTCCACATCATTTTCTGACATTGTTCCCGCAGTTGTGGTATCTGTATTCGGCAAACTTGTCACTGAGAAGCCTCTCACCAAACCTGCAAAAAATGCAGGAGATAAGATCATCATTATAGGTATGACAGGGAATGACGGCAATGATACTCTTTACAGGGCCGGTCTTGTAAATGAGATGCGCCCTGCTATTGCTTTGTTTAAAGAAGAGAGAAGCTCCCTTGAAGCTGCTTTGGCAGCCTTTTCTACCGGTAAGATCAAAGCCTGTTCAGACTGTGGTGCCGCCGGCATAGGAGCCGCAGTTTGTGAATCAGCAAGATATGGCGGACTTGGAGCCAGAATAAACCTGTCAGCAGTACCGGTCTCACTTAAGGAAATTACCCCCCAGGAAATCCTGATTTGCGAGACTCAGGCAAGATATGTAGTCCATGTTGCACCTGAATCTGTTGATGAGGTAATAAAGGCCATAAAATCAAAGACCGATAATGTTGCGGTAATAGGAGAGGTTACTTCTGATGATAAAGAAGTATTTGAATATAACGGAGAAGTTATCGCCACGATTCCTAATACACCATCAAAAGAAACGATAGAACTATTGAGAAGAGGTAATTAAGAAATCATTTGAAGGTGTTATCCCGGGGAAAATAACCATTAATTAAGTGAATAGCTATTCCGCTTTGTAAAAGTCGTAAATCAACATATATTTATTACAGTATTACTTCTTATGACACATTTCTTTAATCAGGAAGTCAAAGAAATACTAAGCAATTTACAAACCCCTGAAACCACAGGTCTGACAACAGAAGAGGTTAATCGAAGGCTTGGGGAATATGGGTATAACCAGCTTAGTTCAAAACGGAAAAGAAGTTTTTTTCAGATGTATATTGCCCAGTTCAAAAGCTTCATGATTATAATACTGCTGATCGCTGCAGCGATATCAGGAGTGGTAGGTGTAATGGAAGGAGAAGGGCTGCTCGATACTTTTGTGATCCTTGGCATTCTCATATTAAATGCATTTGTGGGAGCTTTCCAGGAGCGGAAAGCCGAATCATCTCTTGAAGCACTGAAAAACCTTGCTGCCCCGGAAACAAAAGTATTACGCGATGGTGTCATTACCGAAATTTCTACAAGGGACCTGGTGCCGGGTGATATCGTAATTCTTGAAACAGGTGAAATAATTCCCGCCGATCTGAGGCTGATTGAAGCTGTAAATCTGAAGATACAGGAATCAGCCCTTACCGGGGAATCTGTTCCTGTGGAAAAACAAACTGCTACACTGACGGGAGATGATATAGCACTGGGTGACAGGACAAACATGGCTTTTTCGAGCGGTATAGTAACCTATGGCCGCGGCCGCGGAGTAGTTGTTACAACCGGTATGCAGACAGAGGTGGGGAAAATCGCAGATCTGCTGCAACAGACAGTCGACACCGAAACACCGATGAGCAGGCGTCTTGAACAGCTTGGAAAGGTGCTTGGAATTGCCGCATTGATAATCTGTGCAGTGATCTTCATTGTCGGAGTACTTTACGGGAATTCCATAATAACAATGTTTATGACTGCCGTCAGTCTTGCAGTAGCAGCCATCCCTGAAGGGCTTCCTGCCGTTTCAACGGTCGTTCTGGCAATCGGCGTTCAGCGAATGGTTAAGAGAAATGCCATAATACGTACACTCCCCTCTGTCGAAACACTCGGAAGTGCAACAGTTATCTGCTCTGATAAGACCGGAACCCTCACCCAGAATAGAATGACAGTTGTTGAGGCTTATGTCAATCATAAAAGAGATGTTATAAACAGAACTGCCCCCACGGCTGAACTGAATGAAGAGGAAGAGAGACTGCTTTCTATATCCGTTTTATGTGCTGATGCCCAGTTCAGTATAAATGAAGCTGGAAAATACGAATTCACTGGTGATCCTACCGAAACAGCCTTGATTGATTTTGGCATTCTTTATGGATTATATAAAGATGAACTGGAAAAGGGGTATCCGCGCGTTGCCGAGATTCCATTTGACTCTGAACGAAAAAGGATGACCACGGTAAACAGGATTGATGATAAAAGCACAAGGGTAAATGTTAAAGGCGGTCTTGATGAAATCCTGAGCGTTTGTAACAAGATAAATATCCTTGGCGAAGTCAGATCAATTACAGATGAGGATGTTGAAAAGATCAGAAATACAAATGAATCCATGGCAAATTCAGCTTTGCGTATACTGGCAATGGCATACAAGGATCTGCCCGAGACGCCTCAGCATGCAGAGATCGGAGAGCTGGAAAATGGCCTTATTTTCATGGGTTTACTGGGTATGATCGACCCGGCCAGACCTGAAGTAATAGATGCTGTGACCAAATGCAATACTGCAGGAATTCGTCCGGTAATGATTACAGGCGATCATCAAAGCACAGCGATGGCAATTGCTGATGAAACAGGAATTTACAGGGAGGGTGATCTTGTAATAACAGGAACCGATCTGGAAAAACTGAGTGAGGAAGAACTTAATGAAAACGTGATACGTTATTCAGTATATGCCAGGGTAGCACCTGAACATAAGGTACGTATCGTAAAAGCATGGCAGAAGCACGATGAGGTTGTTGCCATGACCGGTGATGGAGTAAATGATGCTCCTGCACTCAAACAGGCTGACATAGGAGCTGCAATGGGAATTGTCGGAACTGATGTAGCCAAAGGGGCTGCCGACATGGTACTCACCGATGATAATTTTGCGACAATCGTATCAGCCGTTGAAGAGGGAAGGAGGATCTATGACAATATACTCAAGGCAATCCAGTTCCTCCTTTCTACCAATATTGGCGAAATATTCCTCCTGCTTATAACATCAATTCTGAACCTGGGAATACCACTTCTGCCAATCCACATACTCTGGGTCAACCTGGTTACTGACAGCCTGCCTGCTCTTGCCCTGAGTGTTGATCCTGCTGAAGAGAATATCATGAGTCGAAAACCGCGTAATTCAAAAAAGGGGTTTATGACAAGGGGGATGGTCTGGAGAATAATGTACCAGGGAATAATGATCGGTACCATACCTCTTGTTGCTTATATTATCGGTTTACGCGACGGGGGACAAATCCTGGGACAGACCATGGCTTTTACCACTCTTATGTTTGTACAGCTTATACATGTGCGAAACCTCCATTCAAACACCAGGTCATCACTTGCAATAAGTCCATTGAAGAATAAGCCGCTTATTGGGGCTATTCTTGCCTCAGCAGGTCTTGCCCTTATTGTACTTCTGATACCACCCGTATGTAATGCCTTCAGTCTTACTGCAATGGATGGAAAACACTGGATTTTAGTAGTTTTAATGTCACTTATACCAATACTGGTTGTTGATATTTTCAAATTATTCAGGATCAACACCACAAGGGATGAAAAAACCAATTAAGAAGAAAAACGGTTTCTTCGGGTATAACAAAAATATCCTTTTTACAGGTCTTACAAGCTTCCTGACAGATACATCTGTAAAGATGGTCTATTCGGTAATGCCCATGTTCCTGATGTCAATTGGTGCCTCAAAGATAAGCCTGGCTTTAATTGAAGGTATTGCCGAAAGTACTGCTTCTTTGATAAAAGGTTTGTCGGGTTTTTGGAGCGATAAAATCGGGAAAAATAAACCATTCATGCTTATCGGATACGGCCTGTCGGCCCTGATCATCCCTTTATATACATTTGTTGTATCTCCGGTTCAGGTGCTTATTCTGAGGTTCATTGAAAGATTTGGTAAAGGTATCCGGACAGCTCCGCGAGATAGTCTTATTGCCGGTTCGATATTGAATAATGAAACAGGCAGGAGCTTTGGTCTTCAGAAAGCAATGGACAACAGCGGTGCTATAGCAGGTCCGCTGGTCGCTTTTACATTGTTATCATTATTCCATGAGAATTACCGGATGATCTTTCTCATAGCCGGAATACCTGCTATACTGGCTATTTTTGTAATAATATTTGGTATAAAAGAAGCCCGAAAGAATAAGCATGATCTTTTCACCAGGTTTCACTTCAAAGACTTTCCGGCAAAATACTATTTATTCCTTGGGATTATTTTCATCTTCACTCTCGGCAATTCAACTGACGCATTGCTATTGGTCAAGGCTAATGAAACAGGTGTTACGGTCGTACTGATACCTGTCGTTTACCTGATCACCAATACAGTGTCTGTTCTTGCCTCAATACCGATCGGATCTCTTTCCGACAGGATTGGCAAAGAAAAGATTCTTATCACAGGATTTGTGATCTATGCTGTTGTCTATTACGGATTCGGTGTAACAACAAGTACCGGAGCAATTATTGCACTTTTTGCCCTTTATGGTCTGTATTCGGCCGCAACCGACGGGATTCAGAAAGCGTTCATTTCCGATATAACCGACAGTAATAAAAAAGGAACCGGGCTGGGTATTTATAATGCGCTGCTTGGTATCACCCTTTTACCGGCCAGCCTGATAGCCGGATTTCTTTATGATAAAGTAAATTCTTCGATTCCTTTTTACTTCGGGGCTGTAACAGCTGCACTTTCAGCATTACTGATGCTTATTTATTTTCTGAAATATAAAACTATTCCTCATTTTCATCCGAAAGTGTCTCCGTGAAGAAGAAATAACCATTATGTGACAACTCCCCTGATATTGATCAGGACAAGTTGTGGTTAAAAAGATTTATTTAAATTTATAATCTGATATAACCAGTTAAATAAATCAGTTTTGAAATATACTGTAATTATGAAAATCAGAGAAAAGAGATCATTTTCCATCCTTCGGTTGAAACAGACAATCTTAAGTACATTACCGATTCATGGCAGCAGCGTGTATGGGAAGCTCAACTCTTTTCTGATCCTGTTGTAAAACAATTCTTTGAGGATAATGATATAATCATCACCACCTGGAAAGAGATAATGAAACGACACGGAAGCTGATTGTAAAAATTATACTTTTGCATTTCATAAGTATAATAAATGGCTGAAAATAAAACGGCAGTAATAATAGGTGCCGGCGTAGGTGGAATAACTACAGCTGTATACCTGGCGAAAAGCGGCTGGTCAGTTGATATATATGAAAAAGAATCAACTCCGGGTGGACGCTGCGGACAAATTATCCGCGACGGCCATCGCTTTGACCTGGGAGCCACAATGCTCATGATGCCCGGGATATATCGAGATATCTTCAGCTCCCTTGGCATAAAGCTTGAAGAGAATGCCGATATCTTTCCTCTTAATGAACTTTATAAAATACATTTCGATGATGGCAGCAGCCTGTCATTTACATCCGACAGGGAAAGAATGAGGTCACAGCTGGAAAAAATTGAACAGGGCAGTTTTGAGAATTCCGAAAAATATGTTTCCAAAGGATATGAGATCTTCAAGCTTGGGATGAAAAAGTTGATAGACCGCAATTTTTATAACCTCTTCCAGCTTGTCAATTTCAAAAACGTCGGTCTTCTTATAAGACTTAAGGTCTTCATCTCAAATTGGAATTATGCCAGAAAATTCTTCAGGCATAAGCATCTGCTGATGGCATACACATTTCAGAATATTTATATAGGACAGAGCCCCTTCAATTCACCTGCCCTCTTTTCCATGGTTCCTGCAGCAGAGCTTATCGAAGGATCATATTTCCCGAAAGGAGGCATGTTCACAATTGTTGATAAACTCATAAAGGCTGCAGAATCTGCAGGCATACGATTTCATTTCAATACCCCTGTAACACGGATTGATATCAAAAATAAGAAAGCTGAAGGAATATTACTTGAAGACGGACAATATCATAAAGCAGATATCATTATAGCCAATGCCGATCTGCCTTATGTCTACCGACTCCTTCTTCCTGATAAAAGAAAATCGAAACATCTCGACAGGTTGAAATATTCATGCTCTGCAGTTTGCCTGCATTGGGGTCTTGACAAAGTATACCCGCAGCTTGATCATCATACTGTTTTTCTTTCAGATGAATTCAGGGAAGGACTCGACAAGATCATGATCGATAAAACAGTAAGTAAAAATCCTAACTTTTATGTACATGCTCCCTGCCGAACAGATACAACTGCAGCACCCCACGGACATGATACTTTATCGTTTGCTGTCGCCGTCGGACATATAGACAGACGTAAAAAACAGGATTGGAAAGCTATAAAACAGACTGCCCGCAACGGAGTGTTAGAACGTCTTAAAAAATTCGGAATGGATGATATTGAACAGCATATTAAATTTGAAATAGCCCATACCCCTGAAAGCTGGGAAAACACATGCAATATTTCAAGGGGGTCTGTTTTCGGCAGCCTTGGACACAATATCTTTCAGATGGGTTATTTCCGCCCGCATAATCGCCACAACAGGTATCATAATCTGTATTTTGTCGGAGGCAGCACACATCCCGGTAACGGAATTCCCAATGTACTGATTTCTGCAAAACTGGTAGCTGAAAGAATCCTAAAAGAGCAACAAAATTGTAAGTACCAAACCTTGTTTAATCAATGAGTTCACAAAAAGACGACTTTCTGGAAATTTTTAATTCAATCGAATTTCATAAAATAAAGGATCATCCGAACATTCTTATTGCTGCCAGATTCTGGGAAAAAGAAAGATACTGTGCCGCAGAGGTCTTTTATAAATTCATGCGCAGAATTGACGATATGATAGATGATTACAAGTCATCACATAAAGTAATTGATGAACCGGAAAAGAAGGAATTCGTGGCAAACGTTAATGAATGGCTGAAAATGATTATTGAATCGGAAGGATGTAATCCGCTTCAGAGGGATCTTATATATACAGTTGAAAAATTTAAAATCCCCATATGGCCTCTTGAGGATTTTGCCCATTCGATGATCTATGATATACACAATGATGGATTTCCCACCATTGATTCTTTTCTCGAATATTCCCGTGGTGCCTCCGTGGCACCTGCCTCTATCTTTGTCCATCTTAACGGGCTTACTTTGAGGAACGGCATATATAAGCCACCGGTATTCAATGTAAGAGAGGCTGCAACTCCCTGTGCTATATTCAGTTACATTGTTCATATAATCCGCGACTTCCAGAAGGACCAGTTGAATAACCTGAATTATTTTGCCGATGATTTATTAAAGAAACACAGACTGACCAGGCATGATCTTAAGGAGATTGCCTGGGGACATCCTGTAAGTGATGGCTTCCGCAACCTGATAATGGATTATCATTCGCTTGCAGAGAAATACCTGCATGAAACTCAAGAAATGATCAATAAAATCCGGCATTATCATGAGTTAAGATACCATCTGAGTCTTGAGATAATTTTTAACCTCTACCTCATGGCCTTTGAAAGAATTGATATTAAGAAAGGCAGCTTTACTACCGAAGAACTCAATCCGACACCTGAAGAGACCCGGCAAAGAGTGTATGAGACAATAATGGCTTTTAAAGGTTAGGTCATTTTGTGGAAATCTGCAGCAGCCCCATTAAAATGCAGTAATAAAACCTGCATTCAACTTGCCATATGTATTTCTGGAGAAAAAGTATGTATATTCGGTTACAAGTCTTAAGTTTCTCCTTAGCAGATAACCTGCATGAAGTGTTGCCGACCGGTAATCCAATGCATCAAAGTCAGAATCGACCCAGTTAGCCAATCCTGTGAGATACCATTTACTCATATCACCCTTTGGTGAAAAAATGATCTCTGCAAAGCCGCCCTGTGTTATACAATCATCATATTCACTGAGATCCGTCCAGTCGAAGACTCTTGAATCACTCCTTCTGACATATTGCATGTTGAGTACAAACTTATCCTCAAAATTTATGACCAAATCGGGACCCAGCATAAGTATGTTACTTGTATAATTACCTGTTAAATCATTTTGTAACTCTTTACCAGTATATGCAAAAAGACCAACAGATACTCTATCACCCAGGTCCTGGCTCATTCTGAACATGAAATTTTTATATTTATCATCATCGAATATATTTCGGAGGCTGGAAAGCCCATTACCATTTACGACCTCACCAATAATTGTTGTCCCGGATGAAAAAGATTTCTCAAGCATTATTCCTCGTTCGTATTTTAGTGAAGCTTTAGACGCACCCGGTTTTGAATCATAGATCTTGTATCCTTCAAGAGTATACCTGAGTTCTCCTTTAAAAAGAGGATCGGAAGCCTGGAACTGACCCAGGTAGATATTTATCCCTGTTCCGAAAAGGTCCTTGTACATCAGGAAGGCATCTTCAACACCTACTATTTCGCCTTCCTCCATCATCAGAAAGTAGAAATAATATGATAGTTTATCCGAGAGTTCTCCTCCCGACAGTATCTTCAAAATAAATGGAGCTCCGAATTCAACTTCTTCCGACTCATCGAAGTTATATGTAACATGCCCGTCAAGTCTGACAGCCAGTGGAAGCTCCCTGAAAAGAGAGAGCTTGTCATCACCTGTCTCTACAAAATAGCGTGGTGACTCATATTCTGTCATCCTGAAGCCGTTACCGGCAAACTCATCTCCAAAACCTTTCAGGCGTGGTATAGCCGGGGAGTGGCAAACCTGGCAGCTGATCTGGTATTTGCGGGCAAAGGCAGGAATTGCCTGGCTTTTAGTTGAAGAAAAAACAAGAATGATTATTATCACAAGTGTGATTCCCGGATTAAAAAGATATCTTTTCATTTTATTCTTTATTCATTAACTGTTTTTTAGTTCTGCGTTTCGGGTTCCGCGTAAGAATAGACCCAGTTAACCAGCAACCAGAAACAAGCAACTTTAAATAAATAATTCAATTCACCTGCTAAGGCAATATCACCACATTTGTTAAATGCTCATTAACCATCTTTATTTCCGACTCCTCTGCCGGTACTTTTAGCAGATCGGCTACAGGTTTTACCAGCAGCTGGTAATTAAGCACTGCTCTCACCTTCATCTCTCCGGGTGCAACATCGAAGGGGAGGCGGAATGTAAATTTCTCAACTTTGGTTTCACGAGGTCCTATACGGTAATCGACACCCTGGGTTGCCGTGTTCCACTGCATTATTGTCATATTGCCCTCAGGATCAAAATATGGCAGCCTGAAAATACGGTCTCCTTCAGGTACACCATCCCTCTGAACTCCTTTAAAATCAGGAAGTCCAAGGGGCACTCCCATATCCTGGTATGCAAGGTAATCTCCTGCAATAGTATACTCCTCACCTTCGAAACCTTTCTTGTCAACAGCCAGGTGATATACTTTCCCTTTTGCGTCCGTTACCTCGACATGGAGCCATGCGATACGGTCCTCAACAGAACCGGTGGGAAATTTATGCCCTGTCTTCTGGTTGAAGAGAGCCACACTGAAAACGATTTTTTCTCCTGGTTCTGCTTCACGTATGTCGGGCTCAATTCTCAGTTCAATTGTTCCTCTCACTTTCCCCGGATCATGAGCCCCATGGAAAAGATGAAGCCGGGCATCATCATAAGGTTTCGTCATAAGTGCATTAAGATAGGGGCCGCCTTTCGGCATATGGCAATCCTGGCACCGCACACCCTCTTTGGAATAGGGCCCTTCCTTCCATTCGAGCTGGGTGCTCTTTACCCAAATGTCAAATTGATTCTTTTCATTATGGCAATTACCGCAAAACTCGGTGGTTTTGAAAAATTCATTCGTGACTATCTTATGTGCTGGTGATTTGACGGCCGGTTCACGAACGGCATACTTTGTCATACCCGGTTCAATGTAATAGCTGTAATTTACCGGCGGATCTGCCTGTGCCGATTGTATAAGGTGACATACTTCACATGATACTGACTCGTTTGCCATGCTGTTTTCTGACGGTCTGGGCGGAGGAAACTCTTTGCCTCCCATATATGCCAGCGGAGTATGACAGCCGTTACAGCCATCAACAGGTTCCTTAAGGTCAGGTTTAATCTCCGAATGTGGTACAGCAAGATCAAAATACTCTATTTCATCCCAGTGATGTGTATAGGCCTGCGACATCATAGCCTGCGACCACTGCTCATATGTCCCGGGATGACATGACCGGCATTTTTTTGCCGATTCAAAATCCTTGTATGAATATTTGCTTTTTAAATCCTCCTGTGAGGAAATCCTGCTGACGGTAAAAGCAGTAAGCAATAATAATAGTATTATGACCGGAATCGTGTAACTCAATACCGGTATTTTTTTCAGCTTTTCTTTCATACGGATCAGGTTTTAGATTCAATCTAAAAAGATAATAAAAATTTTTGAATTCTTACTTATCAATCCGGTTATTTTGAATCAGTTTTTTTAAATAAATATCTTTGTAAAGAATAAGATTTATTTCTTTATAATAATACATATTGGGCATTTCAATGGAATGGTTTAAGTACAGGCTTATCATCCTGTTTTTTGTTATATCAGCAGCAGATATTAATGCTTCCTTCAGGTCGGAGGTTTATCATGCATACATAAGCAATAATATGGAGCTCTGGAAAAACGTGATGAACAGGATGAGTTCTGTAGAAAATAAAAGTAACGACCTGATCCTGGAGCTGGTCAATTACCAATATGGTTATATAGGATATTGCTTAAGATTCAACAAAAAGGATGAAGCTGAAGAATATCTTGATCTTATGCAGAAATATATTAATCTCCTTGAAAAGAGAAACTTCAGATTATCGACAATATATGCCTATAAATCTGCTATTTATGGATTCAGGTTGGAATATAATATCCTTTCGGTTCCATTTTACGGATTAAAAAGTATCAGGTATGCAAAACTGGCTTTTAAGCTGGATTGTAATAATTTTATGGCGTATATACAGAATGGTAATGTTCAGGTTCATATGCCTGCATCGGCAGGAGGATCAATAAAACGGGGAATCGGCTATTATCTTAAAGCAAGGGAAATCCTCGAAAAGGATCCCGCAAACACAAAAGAGAACTGGAATTATATAAACCTTCTTATAGATATCGCACAGTCATATTGTTCTCTTAATGAATTTTCTCCGGCAAGGGAAATTTATGAGTATATACTTGTCCTGGAGCCTGATTTCATATATGTAAGAGACAATCTGTATCCGCATCTTTTAAAGAAAATGAAGTAAAGAAAAATATTTTAAACACCCGGAGTACAAAGAAAATCTTGTGAATATGAGAAAATTACTATTACTTTTTATCGCATTAATTTATTCAGCAGGTCTTTTTGCACAGAAGGTTGATCCCTATAAACCTGATTTCAGCAATCCGCCGAACATAAAAAACATGAACCTTGTCTGGAATGAGGAGTTTAATGAAGATGGAAAACCGCATCCTTCATCATGGAGATATGAAATTGGATTTGTAAGAAACAGGGAGCTCCAATGGTACCAGCCGGATAATGCTAACTGTACCGGAGGATTACTTATTATTGAAGGTAAAAGAGAAAAAATCAAAAATCCGTTTTATATACCCGGAAGTGCCGACTGGAAAAAAGCCAGGGAATTCACTGAATATACATCTTCAAGCATACAGACCAGGGGGCTTCATCATTGGCAGTTCGGGCGTTTTGAGATTCGTGCCAGAATCGATACAGCATGCGGTTCCTGGCCTGCGATATGGACTCTGGGCATCTCCGGAGGCTGGCCCTCCGGGGGCGAGATTGATATAATGGAGTTTTACAGAATCAACGGCATCCCGACCATCCTTGCCAATTTTGCCTGGGACACAAAAAAAATATTTGAGGCAAAGTGGGATGATCTCAAAAAACCATTGTCAGATTTTACGGCTAACGATCCTGACTGGGTATCGAAATTCCATGTATGGAGAATGGACTGGGATAGTTTGTCAATAAGGATTTTCCTTGATAATCAAATGTTAAATTATGTCAGTATAAGTGAAACCGTAAATCCAGATGGCTTCAATCCTTTTCTTCAGCCACATTATCTTCTTTTGAACCTTGCAATCGGTGCAAACGGAGGCGACCCATCAAAAAGTCCCTCTCCGATCAAGTTTGAGATTGATTGGATAAGGGTGTATCAGGAATAAGAACTTAACAACAAATAGCACTGAGTTTACACCAGGAGCACAAAAAAAATCCAAAAGCGAAGTCTGTCAGAGATCCTGAACAATCTGCAAAGCAGTTGTTGTATATTTCGTATCTTTGCAACCCATAATTTATCAAAAAGAGAATGACACTTGTCTCAATCCCTATGGAAAGAATGGATGGCCGCAACCTGTATTACACTTTTATTGCCGGGGCAAAAAAAGTTATAGAACATCAGATTGAGCTGAACAGGATCAATGTATTTCCTGTCAATGACGGAGACACAGGAACCAATCTTGCCTCAACAATCAGATCTGTTATAGAATCACTCCATCCTGACAGGTCATATAAAATCACTGCCGACAGGATAGCAGAAGCCATACTTATAAATGCAAGGGGAAATTCGGGTATTATTTTTGCCCAGTTTTTCTATGGCCTCAGCACTGAAACCGGGGATTTGAAATCTGTCACCCTGAAACAATTTGCAGAAAGCATTCAGAATTCAGTAAAATACGTGTATGAGGCCGTTGCAAATCCTGTTGAGGGGACAATGCTGACCGTAATCAAGGAATGGGCCGACTATATTTACAAGACATGGCACAGATTCACAGATTTTAATCACCTGCTTGTCAGCTCGTATGAAATACTTAAAAGGTCGCTCCTCGAGACAAAATCTAAGCTTGAAATACTTGCCAGGAATAATGTTGTTGATGCAGGAGCAAAAGGTTTTGTACTTTTTGTTGAGGGTATAATTGAATTCATCCGTTCCAGGAATATAAAGGAATTGATACTGTCAAAAAGCGAAACAGTATCATTCCCCAAGATCGAGGAAGTGATAACAGAAGAAGTTACTTACAGATATTGTACAGAAGCCATAATTAAAGATAGTGTTCTTGATAATGATTCAATTAAAACCATTGTTAAAAAGTATGGCGATTCCGTTGTAATTGCCGGTTCTGAGAAACTTCGGAGACTTCATGTACATACCAATACTCCAGCCAGATTATTCGATGAACTGAGAAATAACGGAACACTTACATTTCAAAAAGCTGACGATATGATACGTCAGAGCCAGGCTGTTTACCACAGGAAATGGAAAATAGCCCTGGTTACCGATTCAACATGTGACCTTCCACAGGAACTTATTGACCATTACCAGATTAACATGCTCCCGATTAATATCAGCTTCGGCGAGAATAACTATCTTGATAAAATTACTATACAACCTGAACAGTTTTACAAGCTGCTTGCTGAGAGCCCTGTTTACCCGAAATCTTCACAGGTCAATGAGACTGCATTCATGAATCTTTATTCACATCTTGCTTCACATTATGACTCCATTATAGCAATTCATATAAGCGATAAGCTCAGTGGAACTTTTAACAGCAGCCAGAAAGCAGCCATGGTAATAACCGGTGAATTTAAAAAACCTGTGACTGTTATAAACTCAAGGAATATCTCAGGCTCTCTGGGGTTAATAATTCTGAGGACAGCTCAAGCTATCGAGGCTGGTCTGTCTCATGATCAGATTGTTTCAATGACTGAGAAATGGATCAGTAAAGCACGAATATTTGTCAGTGTCAGAACATTGAAATATATGGTACGGGGTGGCAGGGTTTCCTCCGCCAGAGGGCTTTTAGCCCGGATACTTAACATTAACCCTATCGTTTCCCTCGATGAAACAGGAAAAGCAATAGTATTCGACAAGGCTTTCAACCAGAAAGCAAATATGGAAAAAGTAATGACTCATATAAAATCAGATTCCCCGAAGAGAAAAATATGGAACTATATAGTTCTCCATGCCAATAATGAAGAAGCAGCATCATGGTATTCTGAAAAAATGGAGAATCTAACCGGTAAAAAGCCGGTTTCGGTTGTAAATATATCTCCCGTTATCGGAGCCAATGCCGGAGTAGGCGCTGCCTCAGTAGCTCTTCTTTATGAATAGTTTTGCGGATATGACATTCTTAACGGATACCGGCCATATTATATCTATGTAAGAGAGGCCCGGCGGATGATCGGGGATTATGTAATTACTGAATACAAGTAATAATCTCTGATTTTCAATTTCATTTCATTGACTTATTAATTCTATTGGCTTATTTAATATGAAATTGGAATTTCATACATGGGTATTCATTTCAGTATTTTAATATCTTTGGCATCCATATAAATATTTAATTAGTAAATCGTGAACATCCGGAGCCTGATAATATTTTTTCTTCTTATCGGTCAGGGAATTATTTTATACAGTCAATCCGGATCCGATACAAATCTTAAAGAGGCACTGGTAATCAACCAGGTTTCACAACCTGTCATTTTCGACGGAATTCCTGATGAAGAAGCATGGCAATCTGTTGAACCTATTGATCTTATAATGTTTTCCCCTGTATTCGGAAAAGAACCAACGGAAAGATCTGATATCCGTATGGCTTATGATGATAAATATCTGTATACAGGAGCAAAACTCTATTACAAAGATGTTTCCATGATAAGATCAGCTAGTTATAAAAGAGATTATTCGGGGATGGGCGGTGACTGGTTCGGCTTTATTCTTGACACATATAACGACAAAGAGAATGCTGTTGCATTTTTTACCTCGCCTGACGGTTTAAGGTTTGATGCAAGTATCCGGAAAGATGCTGTTCTTACTAATCCGACCGAGATGCCGATGAACATGAGCTGGAACACCTTCTGGGATGTAGTTACAAAACGGGATCAGGAAGGATGGACAACAGAAATAAGAATTCCCCTTTCAAGTATCAGGTTCCAGGAGATAAATGGTGAAGTAAGGATGGGGATAATCATACAAAGATGGATACCTGCTAAAAATGAAACAGATCTTTACCCTGCAATACCCCCTAACTGGGGAGACGTATCAGTTATGAAACCCTCACAGGCACAGGAAATTGTACTTAATGGCGTAAAACCAGACAGGCCGTTTTATATTGCTCCTTATGCCGTGGCAGGTTTTGAAAGCATATATGATCTTAACAGTGATGCAACACAGTATTTAAAATCCGATGATCCTGTAATTGATGCGGGTCTGGACATTAAATATGGTCTTACAAGCAATCTTGTCCTGGATCTTACTGCCAATACCGACTTTGCACAGGTAGAGGCTGATAATCAGCAGGTTAACCTCACAAGATATTCGCTCTATTTCCCTGAAAAGCGGCTCTTCTTTCTGGAGAGGGCAAGTGTTTTCGATTTCACCACCGGGAGAAACGACAACCTTTTTTACAGCAGAAGGATAGGATTGAGTGAACAGGATGAAATGGGAAATCAGGAACTTGTACGTATCTATGGTGGGGCAAGACTCACGGGCAGGCTTAAAAAGTGGGATGTTGGATTTCTGGATATGCAAACCGCTCCGCTCCGAAAGAAGAATGCATCGGGCACATTTACCGAGATACTACCGTCAGAGAACTTTGGTGTATTTAGGCTTCGCCGCCAGGTGATAAATGATAATACTTATATCGGAGCTATCGCAACAAGCCGGTTGGGAGCAGACGGATCATATAATTTTGCCTATGGTGTTGACGGTATTTTCCGTATCTTCGGTGACGATTACCTGGATATTAAATGGAGCCAGACCTTTGAAGACTCTGTAAGCAACACCTCGGTAAAAGATCCTTCACTTTTTACTGTTTCGTGGGAAAGACGCGCAAGAAAAGGCATTGGCTACCGACTTGGATATATGCAATCAGGTATCCATTTCAATCCCGGCGTCGGTTTTGAAATGCTCAATGACTATACTGCCGTTAATGCCGCATTAAGTTATGGATGGCTCCCGGGTGAAGATTCAAAGCTTTACAGTCATTCTCCTCAAACCAGGATGTTTTACAGGACCTATATTGACAACGGGTCAATGATGAGTTTCACAAGTTACTCCGGCTGGTCCTTCGTAACAAAAAGCCAGTGGATGCTCGACCTGAACCTCGTTTACAATATTGATAACCTGCGCGACAGTCTTGAAATAAGTCCGGGGGAATTATATATCAACCCGGGTAAATATTATTATTCTAACCTGTGGATCATGTTAGTCACCCCGATGTCAAAACCATTTTATGTAAGGTCGAGAATCCAGGCAGGACAATATTATGATGGTTCAAGGCTCTCGGTTCAGATGGAACCGACATGGAATATTTCCAGGCATTTTGAACTGGGGGGTATATATAATTTCGATCATGTGAACATCAGTAAAAGAGACGTTATATGGACCAATCATATCCTCGGAATTAAGGCTCTTTATCTGCTCAATACAAAGTTTTCGGTAAATGCTTTTATCCAGTACAACAAATCTGTCCATGAGATTATATCAAACCTGCGTATAAGGTATAATCCTAAAGAGGGAAATGATCTTTACCTGGTGTTCAATGAGGGACGTAATACGAATCTGACACGCGAAGTGCCCAACCTGCCGGTTTATTATTCAAGGGCAGTTATGGTTAAGTATACCTATACCTTTAATTTGTAATCAGTTATAAAGCAGCAGATGCCGTTTATATCTGTCTATTCAAAGTCAACAAGGTATTTATACAATTCACTTTTTGTTGAAAGGATGACAGTGGTTGTTGAGTCAAATGTCCTCTCGAAGGTCTCCATCGATTTTACGAAGGTGTAGAGGTTCCTTGCGGCAGCTGACTGGTCATATGCTGCTGCATAGATAGCAGTGGCACGGGCATCAGCTCTACCCCGTATCTCTTCTGCTTTCCTGTAGGCTTCCGACTGAATCTTTTTCAGGTCGCGTTCTCTTTCACCATTGATCTTTGAAGCTTCACCCTGCCCCTCCGATCTGAATTTTTCGGCAATACGGATTCGTTCGCTTATCATTCTCTCATATACCTGGGTTTGTACCTCCGGAACATAATTGAGATGTTTCAGCCTGACATCCAGTATTACAATTCCAAGATCACTGGCTCTCTCATTTGATGACTTAAGGATCATATCCTGTATCTGCAGTCGTCCTTCATTGATATCAATAAGCGTATCGCCTACCTCTTCTCCAATCGAACCTGATGAGGCGGGAATCCTGTTCACACTTCGCACAACTTCCAGGAGATCATGGTTTGCGATATAATCACGTGTTTCTCCGTCAAGGATATCCGCCAGTCTTGATATAGCTCCGCGTTCATCGGTAAGTCTTTTGAAGAACTGCAGAGGGTCCGTGATCTGCCAGCGGGCATATGTGTCAACAAAAATGAATTTTTTATCCTTTGTGGGGATCTGGTTGGGATCTCCATCCCATTCTAAAAATCTCTTTTCAAAATAATTGGCTTTTTGAATAAAAGGCATCTTCATTTTCAGCCCGGGAGTTGTTTTTGCTTCACCGATAGGTTTTCCGAATTGTGTAATTACAACCTGCTCCGTCTCCTTCACCTTAAAAACTGTTCCCAGGATCAATATAAGCGCAGCAAATATGAGGACAATCTGCATTATGAGTTTTTTGTTTTTCATGATTTCCGGTATTATTTATTTGTCATTTGCATCTGTAGCAGAGGAAGCACATTATTGCCCTCTTCATCCGTGATGATTTTGTTTCCCAGTTTCGGTATCACACTCGTCATTGTTTCGAGGTAGATCCTTCGCTTGGTAACCTCCGGGGCTTTGATATATTCCCTGTACAGGGCATTGAACCTTGCTGCCTCACCAAGTGCATTGTTCACACGTTCGGTAGCATACCCTTCGGCTTTCTGGATTGTCTCTTCCGCTTCTCCCGTGGCTCTTGGTATGATTTTATTATATTCCGACCTGGCCTGGTTTAACAAAGTTTCCTTTTCCTGCTGTGCCTGGTTTACGGCATTGAAGGCATCCTTGACCGGGTCGGGAGGATTAACATCCTGCAGTACCACCTGTTCTATCTTGATGCCCAGGGAGTATTCAGTGCATAATCTCTGGATCTCTGCCAGAACACTTGTTGCTATTTCAATTCTTCCAACCGTAAGTACTTCATTTACAGTCCTGTCGCCGACAATCTGCCTCACGCATGCTTCAGTTATGTCGCGCATGGTATTCACCGGCTCTCTTACCTTAAAAAGGTACTTGTATGCATCGCTGATACGGTACTGGACAACCCATTCCACATCAGCAAGGTTGAGGTCACCGGTAAGCATCAGTGATTCATCCGCAGTACCCACTTTTGTATACTGCGACTGTGCTTGAATCCCGCTGCTTGTAGTACGAAAACCAAACTCTTCTTTGTTCTGCCTTTCCACTGCTACCTTATACACTCTCTCAAGGATGGGGAACTTCAGGTGAAGTCCCGACTCTTCCTGCCTGATATATTTGCCGAAACGTGTTATAACGCCTACCTCTTCAGGTCGCACCTGGAAGAATGTCATCGAGAGGAGTATAATCAGTAGTAACCCGGAAATGATATACTTTAACCATGGCATAATCTGGTTCCATTCCGGTGGTTTGCTTGTCTTGTTAAATTGATTGTATTCCATATATTTAACATTTTGTATTTGTACAAAGATAACATTAATGATAAACTTATCCTTTTCTCATGCGGGATCTTCTTAAATGCGATGTCTTTCCAGGTGTCTGCGAGGAATCTTTTACATGGAAAATCATTGCTTATTTTGTTTTTTGTATCTCAGATGGTCAATATGGAATAAATTGATAGTAAATTTGTCTATTAAATAAATAAAGGGACAATTATCTATGAAACGGACTATTATTATTACAATTATTGTTTTTACAGCAATAACACTGGCACTATTTATCTTCAACAAAGTTGTTTCAAGGGATAAGGGCGTTAATTTATATGCAGAAGCAAAGAGAGGACTTTTTGAAATATCGGTAGCTAATTCCGGTGAGTTGTTCGCTGAAAAATCGGTTGATATTAAAGGTCCCGAAATCGACATGGGAAATCAACGACAGCGTGGAGGAGGAGGAGGGCCAGGTGGTTTCGGTAGAATGCGTGCAATGGATTTTGAGATCCAGGATATTGTAACTGAAGGTACAATGGTGAAAGAAGGTGATTATATTGCACAACTCGACAGGACTGAATACGACAACACACTGAAGGATGAACTTGAGAACCTGGTGACCCTGAAGTCAAACCTTGAGATGAAGATCCTTGATACGGCAGTAACACTCACTGACCTGAGAGATGATATCAAAAATCAGCAATACATTGTTGAGGAGGCAGAAATAACTCTTGCCGAATCTAAATATGAACCGCCTGCTACAATACGCCAGGCAGAGATAAGCCTTAATAAAGCACAACGGAACCTTGAACAGTTGAGAAAGAATTATACACTGAGAAAAGCTCAGGTGCTGGTAAATATTAATCAGCAGAAAAAGGCTTTAACCGATGGTACTGAAATGGTAGAAGCACTCCAGAATTTTCTGGCACAGTTTACAATAAGAGCACCCTCTTCCGGTATAATCATTTACAAGGAGGACTGGAACGGAACAAAAAGAAAAGCAGGATCATCGGTTAATCCTTTCGACAGGGTTGTGGCCACTCTCCCTGATCTTTCCTCAATGATTTCCCAGACATATGTAAGCGAGATAGAGGTAAGCAAGGTAAAGGAAGGACAGAAAGTCTTCATTACCATAGATGCACTGCCTGAAAAATCATTTACCGGTACAGTTACCAGTGTTGCAAATATAGGTGAAGTGCTGCCTAATTCAGATGCCAAAATGTTTGAGGTGCTGATTAAAGTGGATGGTTCCGATAATTCACTCAGGCCTTCAATGACAACATGGAACAAGATCATAATCAATACTATCAATGATGTTGTTTACATTCCTACCGAATGTGTCAGGACAGGATCCGACGGTGTTACTTATGCATATACTAAGAAAGGCGACAAGCAGGTTGTGCTCCTCGGTGAAATGAATGACAAAAATATAATTGTCAAAAAGGGACTTGAGCCGGGCGACATGGTTTACCTGGCTCAGCCTGAAGAACCCTGGAAATTCAAGATTACAGGTGAAGAACTGATCACTCAAAATCTGGAAGAATAATAAGCCGGTATGATGTTATGAACCTCCTCTCCCGCTAAAGCGGGAAGCAGAGGTAGGTTCGATCGTAGATCCTCAGAAAATCTAATCGTGCGATCGCATGATAATTTTAGAGAATTTTTCATTATCTTGATATTAAAATTCATTTAGTCAGACTGAATTTTTAATTATATGCTGGTTTAAAAAACTACAATATGGAAATAGTTAATAAAATACTGGAATTTGTGATCTTCCGCATAGGGGAATATGAGCTGAAAGTCTATACTCTCCTGGCCGCTTTGCTGATCTTCGTGGTTACCAAGTTGTTAATATGGATCATTAAAATAGGGGTAATCAAAAAACACTGGTTTAAAAAACTCGACAAAAGCACTTCGTTCTCACTGTTCCACATCATCAGATATGTAGTCTGGACAATATCAATTATCCTGATACTTGATACAGTAGGAATAAGCATCACGGTACTGATCGCCGGATCTGCTGCACTTCTGGTTGGTGTAGGACTCGGATTGCAGCAGACTTTCAATGATTTTATTTCGGGGATTATCCTGCTTGTTGAGGGAACAACCAGAATCGGTGATGTGCTGGAAATTGACGGTGATGTGGTAATGATACAGAATATCGGACTGAGGACCTCCAGGGGATTGAACAGGGACGATATAGTTGTCATAATCCCCAATTCATTAATTACAACCAATAAAGTAATAAACTGGAGCCACCAGTCGAAAAAGACCCGTTTCAGGATTAATGTCGGAGTAGCTTATGGAAGTGATGTTGACCTGGTTATCAAAATCCTGGAAGAAAGCGCATTAGAGCATCCTGATATAACTGAAAAAAACCTTATTGAGGCAAGATTAATTGACTTTGGCAATTCTTCTCTTGATTTCCAGGTTCTCTTTTTCAGCAGTAATGTTTTCAGGATCGAGAAGGTGAAAAGTGATATCAGGAAAATAATTAACAGGAGATTCATTGAAAATGGCATAGTAATTCCGTTCCCCCAGCTCGATCTTCATGTCAGGGATGGTAAAAAATCATAACAAAATGGTTAATTTTGAAAATGTGGAGAAAGATTCTTCACTCCACTTCGTTTCGTTCAGAATGACAGGAACGTATGTGATACCGGAAATTTATTGAAATTTGCCTTCAGGAATATATAATGGATTTCTTTCATTAAACCGTCTGATGAAAGAAAACATTATTCTTTTCTTCATCCTGTGCCGGAGCTTAATGAATTCATCATATAGCTCATTGTCTTTCTTAATTAACATTTTTACACTTTGTATATCATAAGTCCAGGTATTACCGGTCTCAAAATCAATAAGATACGGAATATAATCCTTTCTCATCGATTTCTCCCATGATGGCGAATAACGATCATAAGGTCTGTAATATCCCCTGGCATACGGATCACTAACAGGCAGGTAATCCGGGTAAATGGAATAAGGGTAATAATATGACCTGTAATCGGACGGATTATAATAACTGCTGTCATTGTATTTGATCTCGGCAACGATATGACATATCCTTCCCATAAATGTGAACGGGCTGAAATTGCCCAACATCTGCATATAAATAATACCATTATTTGCATATCCCCATATCATGTGCCTGTCCACTTCATTCTTCACACCCTCGTCATCATAATAATATAACTTTTCATCAGCTGTTAACTTTTCAAAGAAATCATCACTGTAATAATCGATAGATGTTACAATTTTCGTTTTTGGTATGGGATTATTCATCTTAACCATGTTGAAATCAAGATAAATACCATCAGTGAACCTGAAGTCAGTAGTATATTTGACCATCCCCTCCTGCTCCTGGCTATATAGTGACAATTGAGAGCTTCCGGCAAAAATTCCAATGAATATTATCAAAAACCCCGGCAATTTCTTCATAATGATAAATGCTTTATCATTCGGATTTATAATAATATATCTGATTTACAAAATTACTAATTTCCCTCACAGGATTTTTATTTCACAGAATCTTACAATCCGGACATATATCCCACAGATTAAACAGACATTTTTATTAGTTTTGACAGAGTGTTCAAAGATTAAAGACTATACCTGACGGTTTATATATTTTAACCTCAGATGAAATATATAAACATTGCCGAAAAGCCAGGGTATAGATTATAAAGCAGAAAATGTCGATGAGAAACCCGTAACAATATATTTGTTTTTCAGAAAAACATTTAATGATTGACTTTTGTGATATTGTTAACCAAAAAAACAAGTAATGAAAAAGTCAATTGAATTATTGATTCACGTATTACTCTGGGCACTGCTCTATTTCACCTTCTGGTATATCCTCAGGTTAATACCGGGGTATCCGGGAATCCCTGAATATGATCCATTGGCAGACGTTAGTTTGTATGCATGGAATGTGTTGATAATCATCTCCCTGGCAATTCCTTTCTATACAGGTTACTTTGTGACGCCTTTTCTTTTTTATCATAAGAAGAAAAAGTTGTTCATAACACTCACGATTTTGTTCGGAATATTTTATCCCGTCGCTACAAGCATTATGGATGACGGTTTTATTCCCGGGGTATTTCTTCAGACACTTTTCTCGCTGGCCTTTCTCAATGCATTTCTGGTGCTGGGTATCAGTTTCCGGAGCTTTTTAGCATTTATTGAACAAAAAAGGATTCAGGAGCAGATGGAAAAACAAAGCCTGAAAAGTGAACTGGATCTGTTAAGAGTGCAGCTGAATCCTCATTTCCTGTTCAATACATTAAACAACATCGATACATTGATTAAGGTAAACCAGGATAAAGCCTCGCAGTCGTTAATAAAACTGTCGGATATAATGCGTTATATGCTGCATGATTGCCAGTCCGACAGTGTACCCCTGGAAAAGGAAATTGAATATGTCAGGAATTATGTTTCTCTTGAAAAGCTGAGATTGAAGAATCCTGACTTCCTGAATTTCAGCATAAATGGAGAGAAGAGCGAAAAAAGAATTGCTCCCATGTTATTTATCCCGTTTATTGAAAACGCTTTCAAACACTCAATTGATACTAATCGTGAAAATGGTATTATTATTCAATTGAATGTTGATAAAAACCATATTAACTTTATATGTGAAAACCTGTACGATCATCAGGTTTCTGAAAAGGATAAAACACCGGGTATAGGATTAACTACAATTAAAAAGAGACTTGAACTTCTGTACCCCGGCAAACATCTGTTAAATATTGACGATGACGGCATTAAATATAAAGTAAAACTTGAGATACAGATAAATGATAATTAATTGCATTGTAATAGAAGATGAACCACTTGCATTGCAAAAGGTAACAGGATATATAAAACAGATCGGTTATCTGAATCTTTTGCAGGAATTCAGCAATGCAACTGATGCTATAGCTTATCTTAAAACGAACCGTGTTGATCTGATATTTCTGGATATCAGAATGAAGAATCTTACCGGGATCCAGTTACTGGAGTCTTTACAGGAAAAGCCACTGGTGATAATCACCTCTGCTTATGATGAGTATGCCCTTAAGGGTTATGAACTGAACGTTTCCGATTACCTGTTAAAACCATTTTCTTTTGAAAGGTTTGTCAAGTCAGTTGAAAAAGTATATGCCCTGATCAATGCCGGTAAAAAAGATGGTTCGCATGATCATATATTTGTAAGAACAGAAAACAGGATTGAACAGGTTGGCCTCGATTCCATACTCTATATCAAAGGAATGAAGGATTACCTGCAAATTGTAACAACAGGGAAGAAGATAATGACATTACAGTCGTTCAGAAATATTCTTAAGTTTTTGCCTGAAGACAAATTTATCAGGGTCCATAATTCATATGTGGTTGCGATCTCAAAAATCGAAAGTATAGAAAGGAACCGGATAAAGATCGGTAATGAAACTATATCTGTTTCGGGCAGTTATAAGGAGGGCTTTTACGATATCTTAAAACAGAGGAAATACCTTATATAAGTTTTGAATTACTTCAGGACAAAGCATTTCAACACAATGAGATAACATCTACAATTCAAGGTATTCTGAGAATCTAACATCTATGTGCTGATTGAACCATTTATCGATAATTGGTTTCTTAAACCTCCATCCCTTCCCCAATTTTGCTGCCGGTATTTTCCCGTTTTGTGCCCAGGTATAAATCGTCTGAGGTTTTAACTTAAAATACACCGGTCTAAAGCCAGTCTCCATCGTGGAGACACTTAACTCTTAATGCTGTACCCGTAATAAACGCGAAAATAAATTTAGCATATATAGTAATTATCTCGTAAATTTGATAATTCTCTACCCCCGTGATTATTAAGTATCGGTTATTATCAGGCAATAGCATTATATCTGTTTGCCGGAATGCAAACAGTATAAACTCTTTTATTATGCTATTGTAACTGACGGGGCCGTGCATTAAATGGACCAGGGTAAATAACTTAAGAGAAATACCTGCTCTTATCAGGCAAATGCGGGTTGTAATGCGGAATTATGATGGTACTAAAAGGAAGTTAGGGGGCATTATTGAATTCCAGGCAACCAGTTGAAATTATAAGAAATCCTTATATTGTAAATTTTAGTCAAAACCATGATACTCCTGTTAATATATTTATTTATTGCCCTTTTTATTTCCTTTATTTGTTCAATTATGGAAGCTGTTCTGCTTTCTACATCACAGTCTTTTTTAATAGTAAAACTGGAGCTTGGTAAATCGTGGGCCAAACACTTCATCTCCTTAAAAAGCAATATTGATAAACCACTTTCAGCAATTCTTTCACTTAATACAGTAGCACATACTGTCGGAGCAGCTGGAGTTGGAGCTCAGGCTGTTAAGGTATTCGGTGAACCATCATTTGGTATAGTATCTGCAATTCTTACCTTGCTAATTCTTGTTTTTACCGAAATTATACCAAAGACAATTGGAGCACGTTATTGGAGAGGATTAGCTTGGATTTCAGCATATACAATAAGAGGTATGATAATTATTACATACCCTTTAGTTATAATGTCCGCGGTTATAACACGAGTTTTTACAAAAAGAGGAACAAAGCATACTGCCAGCAGAGAAGAAGTTTCAGCATTGGCAGGTATAGGGGTAGATGAAGGAATATTCCATGAAAAGGAATATAAAATAATCCACAATCTGGTACGTCTTAAAGATGTCAGAGTATCCGAAATAATGACTCCAAGAGTTGTAATAACCGCGGCAGACGAAAATTTCCTTACAAAAGATTTCCTTCAGGACATCAAATACTTGAAATTTTCACGTATACCTGTATATTCCGGTGAATTTGAAAATATTACAGGATATGTATTTCGACATACCGTATTTGAAAAACTTGCTGAGGATCAATTCCAATTAAAATTAAAAGATCTAAAAAGGGAAATTGTAATTGTACCTGCCTCACAAGTATTGTTCGATGTTTGGGAAATACTATTAGAAAAAAGAGAACATATTGCACTGGTCGTCGACGAGTACGGTGGGATAGACGGAATTGTAACAATGGAGGATATCATTGAAACATTGCTTGGTCTGGAAATTATTGATGAAAAAGACACAATTGTTGATATGCAAAAATATGCACGTGAAAGATGGTATAACAGGCAAGTAAAATATAATCTACTGGACCAATTAAATAAAGAAAATAATGACGGGTAGGTAAGGGGGAATTTCACCCCCGAACCTCCCACGGAACCGTACGTGAACCTCTCGATTCATACGGCTCTTCGAACTCACGCAACCATCTCAGGTCAACAGGCTATGAAATTAAGCTCATCCCGAATAAATCGGTTGGCATATATTGCCTCGAGTTCGCTGACCCCTTCACTACGAATGACATTACTCATTCATTCCTTGGGTAAAGTCACTACTACGAGTCAGTCCGCCCCTGACAATGAACATCGGTATTTCGGACTTTCCTATTCTGGTTCTCGTCCTTTTTCCTTGACATTTCATTGCAGGTTCTCCTGTTCCTTAAGTAAGCCCAGATAAAAGTCATGTCACCTAAATGCCGGATATCATGTAAGCACTAATCAGGTTTACGCCTTGCACCTTGCTCTCTGGCAGCCGTCAACCGCTCGATTTCGATACCGTGACTGTTAGTTACGACACTTCATCAGTGATTCACTTTCGTTCATCTCTTTTATCAACACCCTAACTTAAGTCTTTTCCAACCCGTGGAATACACTAAGCTATATCCTGACCGTTCAGCACCAGTACCTTGAAAGCCCAGCACCGCAGGACGGTTTGACAAATATGCTTGAAACATCTTTGCCGGTAGACCAATTTCATATGACAGATGACAAGTCTTTAATGTGAGACCTCTGAATTTGACCCTGACTATCGGGATTCAGCTCGTATCAGGACTTAACAACTGAACACATGACTACCATCTTACTTAAAGTTAAGTTACTCATTCAAAGAACATTAAACTCCTTGTACCCTGGAGTAACTCAGGACACACAACACCCCCTAACACGGACAATATGGGTAAGTTGTTTGTCACACTTTTTGCTTTTACCCCTGCACTCAAGACAAATTTGTAATGGTTGTTGCACCCGGACACGCGCATCTGCCCGCAATTGAAATCCTGCAACGTGTTAAATTACTGCTTTCAAGATAGTTTGTACCGCGACACTGCGCCAGTGCCCGCAACCAACTTTGTAACCGGGGATAAATTCGCGGCTCCGATCAAACTTGTACCGCGACACGCGTAATGCTCAATAAAATTTGTACCTGGACGGCAAAAAGTGCGCCATACCCTTCTTGCACCGTGACAACTTTCTGGCTAAAGTTCCCAGGACGTGTCCGGATGCTTCGTCGGGTAACACAACCTCCCCATATTGCCGGGCCGTTAGCAGCAATAATCTGGACACCAACGTGATAGCCAGACCACTTACCGGCTTGCCCCGACACACACGTGCAAATGGCAATTCACGGTTTTGTATTTTAAAACTTACAGAGCCGGTTCATGAGCACCATCTGCAAGCGCCCTCCCTTCGCAAGCCTTAACATTCGTATACCATGACAGATTCATCTATTCTATCTAATTTTAATGCTGCTAACGGTCAAAATAAAATTGGATCAAAATTTTATGGCAAATAGTATTAAAAATTATTTTAAAATAATTTGGTGGAATTAACTGACAAGTCCTTTTCATCATGATTAAAAAAATAATTCTTTTACTTCTATTTAATATTCTTACAAGTAGCTTACAAATGTTTGGAGCTGGTATCCTCATCGATTTTTTAATAATTGGCAAGGATACTTTAAGACTATACTCAAATCCTTATGAAGTACGGGCATGTGACATTTCAAAATTCTACCGTGGAGAATCAGAGTACATAACGTATTGGAGACTGGAAGACAATAGATTATACCTTGTAGGCATAGTGGATATCAATGGTAAGAATCACACGGCTGATTTAAGTTTGATATTTGGCAATGATTTTAAAAATGGGAGAGTCTTTGCTACTTGGGTATCTGGAGAATTAATACATGGACATGGAGAAAGGACTGATTTTGGGGAAATTTCAACATATGAGTCAGAGGATGTTTTCTTGTTCGACAAAGGATCATTTATAAAAAACTATAAATACGATAATTTAAAAACGCATAAATCAATTTTTACTCAAAATATTGACTATGCGCTTTCATTTATTTATAGTAAGATTAATTGGAAAACTCTACCCAACATTGATGATAATAAAAAAATAGTGGCATTAAGGATAGTTTCTGGAGAGGAGAAAAACAAATTTCAAATATCAATGCTTAGTGGCATCGATTCTTTATATAATAGCGAAGCTTTGAGAGTTGCAAAATTAATTCCAGAGTGGGACGTATTATACATTCATGGACAACCAAAAAAAATGTTTTATTTCTTAAAAATAAATTTCAGTAATGAAATGAAACTCAAATATAAAAGAGAATAAATTACAGCTGCTAACACGGACAATATGGGTAAGTTGTTTGTCACACTTTTTGCTTTTGTTCCTGCACTCAAGACAAATTCGTAATGGTTCTTGCACCCGGACACACGCATATGCTCGCAATTTAATTTCAATATACCTTGACATTTTTTCGGCTTCGATCAACTTTGTACCGCGACACTGCGCCAGTGCCCGCAACCAACTTTGTAAACGGGGATAAATTCGCGGCTCCGATCAAAATTGTACCGCGACACGCGTAATGCTCATTAAAATTTGTACCATGACGGCAAAAACACGTGCCATACCCTCCTTGCACCGTGACAGCTTTCTGGCCCCGAGTACTCGGGGTACCGGGACCCTGCCCGGTGCTTGCGTCGGGTAACACAACCTCCCCATATTGCCGGGCCGTTAGCACCAATTGTCGTACCGCTTAACGGGACAAAATTTCAGACACATCTATCTTGACTATAACAAAAGAAAATTGGTCTCTTTAAATCGGTCATGGCCATCGGTCTCTTAAAACGAGAGATACTTAGGTTGTTGGATGGCTTTTAATTTAAATTTGCCTTTTGTTTAAACAAATTATAACTTTGGTAAAATATTTATTCTGAGAAAGTTAAATTAATAAATGCCTACATGAAAATAGATTCAGAATTTCAGATTAAATTTAAAAAAGGAGTACAAAAATGCAACACAAAAAATTAAAATTAAGTATAGTACTCTTTTTGGGCTTAGGACTGATAGGACCACAGGCATTCTGTGCCAGAGCTTATGCATCCAATAGCGTAGTAATTTCTTACGGAAATGAAATAAGTTTTACAACAACACCAACAGCGCCCCCACTGTCAGGAAGCATTGCTTCACAAACCAATGTTAAATGTTTTGGCAACTCTACAGGAAGTGTTACAGTAGCCGGTTCTGGTGGTGTAACTCCTTATGATTATAAGCTGAACGCAGGATCGTACCAGTCATTGGGTACATTCGGAGCTTTAGCAGCCGAGACTTACACAGTAACCGTCAGAGATGCCGCACTCAGTACTTTTGATGTCACAGTTACGATAACAGAGCCTTCAGCATTAGTCATTGACCCAATAGTAATCAATCCTTTTTGCTTCGGAGACAATACCGGTGCTGTTTATCTTAGAGTTAGTGGTGGTACTCCGCCATATATAATCCTGTGGAGCAATGGAGCAATGACAGAAGATATAAGTGGATTACTACCAGGTAGCTATATAGTAATTATCGCTGATGCAAATGGATGTGCTGTAACAGCTATTTTCACTATCACACAGCCGGCAGCACTTTCACTTGCATATACTAAAGAAGATGCTTCTTTTCCGGGTTTTGCTGATGGCAAGATTACACTTACCGTCACAGGAGGGACACCACCTTATAGTTTTATTTGGTCAGATGGAATATTTACTGCAAACCGGCTCAATATTCCTCAGGGGACTTACAAGGTCGTTGTTACCGACTCGAATGGATGTTCAGCATCTCTTGATATTGTGATCAACCAGCCGGTTCTTGTGAATGACGGATTCTTTTCAGACCTGAAGATGTATCCTAATCCTACCTATAATTCTACTTTTTTATATCTTGGAGAAGAGCGGTTTGATAAAATGTTGATTTCGATCATAAACACACAAGGTCAGGTTGTTTCAGTAAAAGAATACAGGAACGTCTTAAACACTCAGGTTATTGAGATTGATGTTACTGAGTTATCTTATGGATTATATTTTGTTATGGTGGGAGATGAAAGTCACAGAAGGATTTTTACTATCATTAAATTGTAACTTGTGTCTTCTGCTCTTATAGATCATAATCAAGTACTTCTCGTAAATGTACATGACAGCAAAAAAAATCCTATTATAAGATCTCTTGGGAAAAAATTGCTGGAATGCAAGATAAGTTCATCCATAACCATTTAGGTGTGCATGGTTTTGTTGTTTGGGAAATAATTAAGTAAAATATCCCAACCCTTGAGAAACTTATCAACGAGATAAATAAATAAAACAACAGGTGCTAACACGGACAATATGGGTAAGTTGTTTGTCACACTTTTTGCTTTTGCTCCTGCTCCCAAGACAAATTTGTAATGGTTGTTGTACCCGGACACGCGCATCTGCCCGCATTTAAAATCCTGCATCTTGACAGCTTTCTGGCTCCGAGACAGCTTGTACCCCCGAGTACTCGGGGCCAGTGCCCGCAACCAACTTTGTAACCGGGGATAAATTCGCGGCTCCGATAAAACTTGTACCGCGACACTCGTAATGCTCAACAAACTTTGTACCTGGAAGGCAAAAACACGTGCCATACCCTCCTTGCACCGTGACAGCTTTCTGGCCCCGAGTACTCGGGGTACCGGGACCCTGCCCGGTGCTTGCGTCGGGTAACACAACCTCCCCATATTGCCGGGCCGTTATGGGCAAGCCGATGTGCGAATAGACAGCATTTTTACTGGTTACAAAAGAATTAATTTGTTCTATTAACAAGCCTTCATCTTGACATTAAACCTCTGTACCATTTACCGAGACTTTGCCCTCGCGCAAAAATTTTAAAATACAATAAAAACTAATTTGGCACATTTGCATTTGCGCCTACACGCAACCCTTTAAAATACAAAAACAAAAGTCAAATTTGTATCAGAAAAGAGCCTTGCTTTAATTTCATAACAATCAACTATTCTTTTCGGCAATAAATTGGTATATTTGCAACCTGATACCACACTAAAAAATGAGGTCGGTATTATTAAAACAGATCAATAATAAAGTAATGGGGTACTTTCTGCTAATACTCTTCGTGGGGTATTTTGGCTCCATTACATTCTTTTCTCATACCCATATAGTTAACGGTGAAGTTATTGTCCATTCACATCCGTATAAATCACAACCAAAAAATGTTCCTTTTCATCACAATCATTCAAAAAATGAATTTATCTTAATCCACTTTATTTCGAATCTCATTGCGATTGCTCCAATTTTATTTTTGGGGAATACAATTATTCGAAAATCCTTGAATACCCGGTTACTTATTCTTGATGAGAATTTTAACTCTAATTTATTCAGTTACTGTACATATCTTCCAAGAGCACCAACTTCATAATTACCCATCAAATTTCTAATCGAGAATTATAGATTCTCCTTGCTATGCAGGATTCCTTGCATATAAATCTAATTGTGTAATTTAAAAAGCTTGTCTAATGAAAAAATATATAGTGTTGTTCTTTATTATAATTATTTATATACCAACACTTTTCTCTCAAGAAAAAACAGATGCAATGCTCTTTGGTGATGTTAAATCTGCATCTACAGGTGAACACATACCGTTTGCGGCAATAATAGTCAAAGGTACCTGGCTCGGAACAACTACAGATGAAACAGGTCATTATAAACTGGCAAACCTGCCTGTGGGGAAATGCGTAATCATTGCTAGATCGCTTGGTTATAAATCACAGGAAAAGGACGTGTTTATGGAAAGAGGAAAAGCTACAGAGTTATTCTTTGAGCTTGAAGATGATGTTCTTAATTTGGAACAGGTTGTAGTTACTGGAACTAGAACTGAACATTATATTAAAGATGTACCTGTCAGGACTGAAGTAATTACTCTTCAAGAGATGAAAAACAAGAATGCTGGCAACCTGTTTCAAGCTTTAGCCAGTCTGCCAGGTATAAGGGTTGAGAGTCAGTGCCAGTATTGCAATTTTACAATGGTCAGAATGCAGGGGCTCGGAGCAGAACATACACAGGTTTTGATTAATGGACAACCATTATACACAGGTCTCGCCAGTGTGTATGGCTTGCAACAGCTAAGTACCATTGATGTTGAAAGAATTGAGGTAGTAAAAGGAGCAGGTTCGGCATTATACGGAAGCAGTGCGGTTGCAGGAGCTATAAATATTATTACAAAAGAACCCTCATATGAACCTTCCTTAACACTGGATGTTCAACTTGGAAACCATAGTACAAATAAATATGAGTTTTCATCTTCCTTAAAAAATGAAAAAGGAAATATCGGATTGAACATTTTTGCCCAGAAACTTACCGGAGAGGCAATAGATGAAACCGGTTCCGGTAATACAAAAGTTGAAGTAAAGAAAAAAGACGGAATTTCCGACAGAGTTGCAACAAATCTTATAAATAGCGGTTTCGGATTGTTTATTGACGGTCTCTTTTTTAATGATGATAAACTGACATTAAGGGGGAAAACCGTATTTGAAAAGAGAGAGGGAGGTACAATGACAGATGATTATTACAGGAATCCCCTGACTGACGGAACTGAAAGTATAAGTACAGACCGCTATGAAGTTCAGTTAAGTTATAAAAAACAAGTAAGTACAAAATATGAGATGAATTTCAGCCTGGGTTATGTAAAACATGCCAGAGTAGCCACAAATGATTCATTTCTTTGTGATTATATGGAAACACATAATGACAGTGTGCCAGATCTTCGGGACATGCGCCCATATCTGGCAAAAGAAAACACCTTGACCTCTTTATTAACCTTTGGAGTCAAATCGGGAAATCATAGTATCCTTTTAGGTATGCAGGGATTATATGATAAGATTGAAGAATCAGGAATGTATGTCGTAGTTGATCCTGAAAGTGAATATCTTGGTGAATCATACAGGTCGGTAAGTGATAAATCGGCATCAGAATTTGGCGCTTTTATCCAGGATGAATGGGATATTTCTCAAAAGCTGGCTGCCGTACCCGGGATAAGAATTGATCTGCATAGTTCAAGTGAAGAATACAACACCGACAGGCAGGTTTTTAAATCGGTTACTTTCCCGAGAACCGATTTTGATGAAACAAGCATAAACCCGCGGTTTGCTGTTAAATATGAAGTGTCGGATAGGTTTTCGCTACGGGCAAATATAGGATCAGGTTTTCGGGCTCCTTTTGGGTTCTCCGAAGATCTGCATCTATGCAGCGGATCTCCCCGTGTATGGAAATCATCGAACCTGGAACCAGAAAAATCTTTAAGCTATAACCTCTCCGCCGATTATTATGGCAAAAACATCAGGATAAGTACAAATATTTTTCGCACTGATCTGAAAAACAAAATCGGATTTGTCGATGCGTCGGATGAAGTTGCTGCATTAGGTTATGATTACCAATGGGAAAATATTGATGATGCTTTTGTACAGGGAATAGAATTATCATTGCAGGCTAACCTCGTAAGGAATCTCAAATTAGGCGTCGATTTTACTTTAAACCAGGGCAAATACGATAACGCAAGGGAAGACTGGATGGGTACGCAATATGAAGACGACAGTAAAAATATTTCGAGATTTCCGGCAATGACAAGCGATCTGGAAATCGAGTATAACCACGGCACTTGGATTTTCTCTATTACAGGCGATTTCCAAGGAACCATGTATATTGACTATTATAATGAGGATATAGATCCCTCAATAGGCGATCAGTCAAAAATTAAAAAGACCGATCCTCATATGCTGTTCAACACAAGTGTCTCAAAGAAACTAAATAACTTCAAACTTTATGCAGGAATAAATAACATTTTTAATTACCTACAGGATGAAAAACACCTTGATGATGCAGCATTTATGTACGCTCCCGTCTATGGTACATTGTTTTATGGTGGTCTCTCTATTGAAATCAGATATTAAATTTGTTTTTCTCAACCTGAATTATCAGATCTGCAATACTCCAGGCATTTGCGGGAATTAAGAACATCTTTATTTTATTCCAGTCTGATTTTGACATGGGAATTAATAGCGAACCGGCATACATCTATGGCCCGTTATCTCCCAGAACGGTTTACTTCGGAATTAAAATAGGAAATAAGTTCAATTAATATATCTTCATTTTGTAATTACCTAATAATAACATATCCTAAATTTTAAAATTTTTCTCCCTCCCTTGACGTGAGACAGATTCTGTACCATGATAAATATTTTGTCCATCTTAATAGCATAAAAGAATTGTATTAACTGGACAATATGCTGGCAATAAGATAAAAATAAGGCCAGCCCATAACACGGACAATAAAGGTAAGTTGTTTGTCACACTTTTTGCTTTTACTCCTGCACCCAAGACAAATTCGTAATGGCCATTGCTCCCGGACACGCTCATCTGCCCGCAATTAAAATCCTGCATCTTGACAAATTTCTGGCTCCGAGACAGATTGTATCGCGACTCTGCGCCACTGCCCGCAACCAGCTTTGTAACCGGGGACAGATTCGCGGCTCCGATCAAAATTGTACCGCAACACTCGTAATGCTCAATAAAATTTGTACCCAGACGGCAAAAAGTGCGCCATACCCTCCTTGCACCGTGACAGCTTTCTGGCCCCGAGTACTCGGGGTACCAAGACCCTGCCCGGTGCTGTCGTCGGGTAACACAACCTCCCTTTATTGCCGGGCCGTTAGGTTGCATAGTACTCGTACCAAATCTCATCAAAATATGGCACATACACATCATCAAACTCAATGGGCTGGCCAATTTGGAGTAGCTCATGAAATGACTCGCCGAGGATATCTTGTAACATTTACAATGGGTAACGCCCCTGCAGCTGATCTTTTATGTAAAAGCCCTCATGGAGTTGAATTCTCGGTGCAAGTAAAATCTCTCAAAGCAAAGAACTATTTTCTCTATCAAGATTCATTACTTAAAAATGAGTCAAATCTTTATTTTATTTTTGTCCTTGTTCCGCTTGTCCTCAAGGAATCAAATCCAAAAAGTACGGAATATTTCGTACTAAGCAAGAAACAATTTATGGGACTTGTAGATGAAGAAACGGCAAGAATGAAAGCTACTGAACAAAAACGTGGTCGTCCGTATGCGCCTTTTGCTTCAGGAATAAGTTACAGCGCTTTGAATAAAGAAGAATTTTTAAATGCGTGGACAAATTTGCCTGAATGACAAGCTGATAATTCTGCAACAACTACGACAACCTAACACGGACAATATGGGTAAGTTGTTTGTCACACTTTTTGCTTTTACCCCTGCACTCAAGACAAATTTGTAAAGGTTCTTGCACCCGGACACGCGCATCTGCCCTCAATTAAAATCCTGCACCGTGACTAATTTCTGGCTTCGAGACAAATTGTACCCCCGAGTACTCGGGGCCAGTGCCCTCCCCTAACTTTGTAACCGGGGATAAATTCGCGGCTCCTATCAAACTTGTACCGCGACACGCGTAATGCTCACAAAACTTTGTACCTGGACGGCAAAAAATGCGCCATACCTTCCTTGTACCGTGACAACATTCTGCCTAAAGATTAAAGATACTGCCCAGTACTTCGTCAGGTAACACCTACTAAATTTTATTGCCGGGCCGTTAGGTGTAACTAGTGACCGGACTGACAATTGGAACAAAAAGAATTCCTATCTTTGATTCATGAACATTATTGACAAACATATTGACTCATTAATTAACCTTTGCAAACAGCATAAAGTTAAAGAGCTATATCTATTTGGCTCTATTCTGACTACCAGATTCAATAAAGATAGTGATATAGATATGTTAGTACAGTTTGACCATGTCGATATTCTTGAATATGCAGACAACTATTTCGATTTTAAAGAAAAACTTGAAAAGCTTCTTGGCAGAGAAATAGACCTGCTTGAAAACCAGGCAATTCGAAATCCAATCTTCCGAAAGATTCTTGATCGAGACAAAAAAATAGTCTATGACAGAGAAACAGCTTAAGCTTTTATATGACGTCAAACTGGCAATTGACGAGATCGATTCATATTTTGAAACAGAAGCCAAAACTTATGAGAATTACAAAAGCAATTCCATACTTAAGCGTGCGATTGAAAGGAATCTCGAGATTATCGGGGAAGCCATGAATCGACTTTTAAAAGAAAATCCTGAATTCACGGTTGAAAATGCAGTACGAATTATTGGGTTAAGAAATCAAATAATTCATGGCTATGATTCAGTATCAGATGAGAATATTTGGGGTGTTATCACTCTCCATCTTCCAAAACTAAAATCAGAAGTTAACTCATTAATAAACAAATAGCTACACCTAACACGGACAATATGGGTAAGTTGTTTGTCACACTTTTTGCTTTCCTGCCTGCCAGCAGGCAGGTGCTCCTGCACTCAAGACTAATTTGTAATGGTTGTTGCACCCGGACACGCGCATCTGCCCGCAATTTAATTTCTATACCATGATAGATTTCTGGTTCCGAGATAAATTGTACCCCCGAGTACTCGGGGCCAGTGCCCTCCCCTAACTTTGTAACCGGGGATAAATTCGCGGCTCCGATCAAACTTGTACCGCGACACGCGTAATGCTCAATAAAATTTGTACCTGGACGGCAAAAAGTGCGCCATACCCTCCTTGCACCGTGACAACCTACCGGCTAAAGTACCGGGACCCTGCCCGGATGCTGCACCAGGTAACACCTACTAATTTTATTGCCGGGCCGTCAGACTGTCTAAAAACCTACTCTGTTTGTTCATAAGTATGAGGCTGGTGATTCTTGAAAAAACTGTGTGTTTTGTATCTTAACTACATGAAATTCATACAGGGACATAACAGA
>Ga0315533_1000272_pt1 | contig 48077 bp, 41 predicted proteins | sample SalMarSW160130MG_FD_203081 | JGI IMG/M metagenome (GOLD analysis project Ga0315533, IMG submission 203081) | Salt marsh sediment microbial communities from the Plum Island Ecosystem LTER, Massachusetts, United States - Salt Marsh Sediment SW1601-30 ...
TTCATACTCATTCTTAAAATGTTTAATTGTGCTCAAGACAGGATTTGGAGCTGTCTGTCCGAGAGCACACAGTGCTGCTTCCTGAATAAATTCTGATAGCTCTTCCAGGAGTTCAATGTCACCCTCTTTACCTTTTCCGGCTGTTATGTTATTGAGGATTATGTGCATTTGTCTGAGTCCTTCACGACATGGGACACACTTTCCACACGATTCATGAGCGAGAAAATCTATATAGTATCTAGCTGTATCCACCATACAGGTATTCTCATCCATGACTATCATTCCGCCGGAGCCCATCATCGAGCCGGCTTTTGTAAGCTCGTCAAAATCAACCGTGAGGTCAAGCATGCTTTCGGGCAAAATCCCTCCGGAAGGACCACCTGTTTGTACGGCCTTAAACTTTTTGCCATTAGGGATGCCGCCACCAATATCATAGACGATTTCTCTTAAGGTGATTCCCATAGGTACTTCGACTAATCCGGTATTGTTTATCTTTCCGACCAGTGAGAATATCTTGGTACCTTTACTATTCTCTGTGCCAATGCTTTTGAACCAATCCGCGCCTTTATTGATAATAAAAGGCACATTGGCCCAGGTTTCAACATTATTCAAACAGGAAGGTTTATCCCACAGGCCTTTTACAGAGGTATGAATATATTTTGGTCTGGGTTCACCGGCATGGCCTTCAATAGCGCTCATAAGGGCGCTGGATTCGCCTGAAACAAAGGCACCAGCTCCTCGATGGATAGTAACGTCAAAATCAAACCCCGATCCAAGGATATTTTTCCCCAGCAGACCATATTCCTTAGCTTTCTCAATTGCAATTTCCGTATTCTGCAATGCAAGTGGATACTCCTGGCGTACATAAACAAAGCCTTCGTGTGAGCCAATAGCATAAGCGCCAATAATCAAGCCTTCCAATACGCTATGCGGATTTCCTTCCAAGAGGCTTCTGTCCATATATGCACCGGGGTCTCCTTCATCCGCATTTACAATAACATATTTTGGTTCTCCCGGAGCATTACGCGTGGTTTCCCACTTTCGGCCGGCAGGAAAACCACCTCCACCTCTACCTCTTAGATTAGCCTCTTTGACCTGCTGAAGGACCTGCTCAGGTGTCATTTCAAAAAGTGCTTTAGATAAGGCAGCATAGCCGCCAAGGGCAATGTAATCTTCTATATTCTTTGGGTCGATAAACCTGTTATTTCCAAAGATTATTCGACTCTGATGCTTATAAAACGGTATTTCACCTTCGCGCACAACCTTTTGGCCGTCAGAATCCTCGTACAATAACCGGTCCACTATCTTGTTTTCTATCAGCGTCTTTTGGACGATCTCAGACACATCATCCGGTTTTACATGAAGATAGCATATCTCGTCGGGCAAAATGATAACCACAGTGCCTCTCTCGCAGAAGCCATGGCATCCTGTTTTGCGGATATCTACTTTTGATTGTAGGTTTTTGCTTTTAATCTCATTGACAAAAGCTTCAGCTACTCCTTCGCAGCCGTAAGCGCGGCATCCTGTGCCTGAGCAGACAGTAACACACAGCTTATTTGGGTCTCTTTTGGCTAATATGCCTTTTCTAAACTTTTTCAAGCCGGCGGGTGAGTTCAACCTGGGCATAATTTTCTCCTTTCTCGTGACTTACTTTGCATGAAGCGGCAATCTGCTGGATTTGTTTTGTAGAAGGATTGGTGTAATACTCTCCGTCAACTACCATTACCGGCCCTAAAGCACAGCAGCCCAGACAGTGAACTGTTTCCAGGCTAAAAAGCCGCTCTGAATCGGTTTGACCCGGCTCAACACCCAGAATACTGGACACTCTATCAACTAAACCGGCAGCTCCACGAACATGACAGGCAGTACCGGTGCATATTTGAATCAAGTGTGCCCCACGAGGCTCAAGGCTCAATGCCTCATAAAAGTTGGCGATACCGTATATACGAGCAAGCGGAATACTGAGTCGTTTTGAAACCCATCTCAAAGCATGCCCTGGAATCCAGCGGAGTTGTATTTGAATATCTAAAAGAATCTGGATTAGTGCGTTCTTTTTATAATTGTACTTCTGGATAATATCATCAACCAGTCGTAAATCACGAACTATTTCGAGTATCGCATTTTCTTTCTTTTTGATACGGTCAAATCCCTCACCATGATATTCTGCTTCTGCTTCAAGATATCTTAACTCATCGAAGAAATCCTGTTTTTCAAATCCAAGCGAGCAATATTCTCCTAAAGCTTCTAATCCCTTTAGTAAAATGTCCTGTTTGTTTAAACTGGCTGTCTTTTCACCCTCAAAGACTTTCCCAGATCCATACTTCATCTTTTCCATGATAACCTCACATTTTTACAGTTTATTGTTGAAATTTTTCGCACCCAATGCTATGTATCCTAAAGGGATGTTAAGGCACTGTCAAGGGTAATTATAATGAAGCACACAGCCGGGTGCAAGCGCAGAAAGTTTCCGATCTATCCCAAGTAGGAGTAATTTTTGGCAATGACAAAATATGCTTTTATTTATCCTCAGGAATTGAAGAAATATCGTTACCCGCCGGAGCATCCTTTTAATGTTGACCGGGCTGCAAAGGTGCGGAAGATTCTAAACCCTATGGGACTTCTTTAACAAATCAGGCTACAAAGTAAATACCGAATTTGACGGTGAGGTCTATAACATTACATACGACTTGACCGGGAAAACAGGGTAGACGAAACCTCCTCTGTTGTTAACCGTGAAAGGTAATTAATTGATATGGCAATTATGGACAAGTATACATTTATGGACATTATCTATACTGTAAAGTCGTGAATAGTTTTAAAAATATAGATATCGTTATGACTTTTTGTGACAATATCTTTAAATTGGAGAAAAGATATGCTTACTTCGGTAATTAAATTTTTTGAAGCCGCAATAACAGAACAGATATTGGGCGACCCCGTCTGGGCAACAGCAGCCTTGATAGGACAGATAATATTCGGAGGACGGTTTATCCTTCAATGGATAGTCAGCGAATACAAGAAAAAGTCTTATGTGCCAACGGCTTTTTGGTTTATGTCTCTGGCAGGCAGCTTAATCCTCCTTAGTTACTCTGTACACATAAAAAATCCTATTTTCATGCTTGCATTTTCGTTAAACACGCTTATATATCTTCGGAACCTTCATCTGATCTATAGGGGGGCCGGCGGAGGTACAATAACAGCCGTGAGCAGGACAAAAAGTTGAGATGTTAGCAAAGGACGTGGTATGGCAGGGAACGAAGTCGATAGCAAAATAACAAGGTGGTTTATCACCGGCAGCGTATTGATGTTAGCAGCAATCAACGCATCCTGGATGCTTTCCAAAGATACACTTAACAACCATGAATGTTTTGTCTCTATAACCGCGCGTGAAATGCTGGAAAGCGGCAACTGGATTATGCCTACATGCAATGGTGAATCGCGACTTCAAAAAACTCCGCTTTCTTATTGGTTGGTGGCAGGTTTTGCCAACTTAACTGGTAAAGTTGATGAATTTACTACACGATTACCCAGTGCAATTTTTGCGGTCTTATCCGCGACGGCCATTCTCTACTTTGTAAGCAGGCTATCTTTTAGAATCGCGGTTCTCTCAACGGCTGTTTGGGCGACATCGCTGAGCTATATCCGTTATTCGCACAACGCTCGCCCAGAGATGTCGCTTACATTTTTTAGCACGCTGTGTTTCTTAAGTTTTTACTCAGCGATTACTGCTATGACCCGAAAGAGACAAGTTATATATATGTTGGTGTTCTGGATGAGTTTTGGGTTGGCGAATCTCGCCAAGGGCCCGGCTCCACTGCCACTAGTTTTGGCTCCCTTATTCTTCTACATAGCTATATTTCGACAATGGAAGGAGGTACCAAAACTGCTGCCCATCATAGGGATGATAATTTTTCTGGCCATCGTTTTACCATGGCCGTTAACTGTTGGTTATAAAGTGGGCTGGAACCTTGATATATGGAAAACACAATTCATCGACCGTTTTATGGGCAAATACGCCAGTGGTCACAAACCGTTCTATTTTTATCTTTATATAATGTTTCAATTTATTCTGCCCTGGGCTGCTTTTTTGCCGATTGCGCTGGCTGCTCCATTTTATAAGGTCTGGAAAAACAAGCGACACATAATGCAATTTTTATGGCTCTGGTTTGTCGTGGACTTGGCTGTCATTACAATTTGCGGCGGCAAACGTCAACACTACATTCTGCCTTTGATGCCGGCGATAGCTATATTAATCGGTATCCTGTTGAATGATATGGTCTTTTCGCGGAAGGCATATACACACGCATTTGCAAAATCCGTACTGCGATACCACATCGCGGTCATAATTATAGGTGCTATAGCGGTGCCAATTTTTGTAGCTGTACTCCGCCCCAAGCTTCTGCTCGGCACAGTCATCCTTGCCACACTAACGATAATCCTAACCTCAACCTTTGGTTTACTATTTGCCAAAAGACGACCTGGTTATGCCTGCGTAGCGGTCTTCGCCGGTATCGCCGCAGTCTTTATGGTTTGCTACGTCGCTTTTTCGGGCCTTATAGATTATGATCGAGATTCACGGCTTTTCTCCAAAAGAGTTTCTGAAATAGTTCCACAATCAGGTAAGCTCGTGGCTTTCAATTATGTATCTTCAAGGTCGGTGCACTATTTTGGCAGGGTAACACCTGTAATAGATGATATATCGACTTTGTATAAGCATTATGAAGACGGCGATTGGATTATGGCTACCTGCGACCATATGGAAAAACTGCTCCAGGATGGTCGGTTCAGAATAATATACTATAAAGAAAAAGCTGAACTCAAAGGGCAAAAATATATGGCCGGTGCGCTTTTTCACAAAACAGCACAGGTTGTAAAAGGCGTGGATAACGGCGAGTTTGAATAAAAGGTTATTTTGCCAGGTCTTCAATAAATTTAATTTCATCCTGGGTAAGTTCGCGGTCGTCAATGATTGTTTTGACGGCTTTTAGTGTTTGTTCCACATTGTATCCTTGGTTTTTCCGCAGCCATACCGCCACCAGCATAGCAACTCTTTTATCGTCGCGGCTGCCATGGAGAAGTACTGGAAGATTGTTCTTTTTTGCCATTATAGCGATAAAATTATCCTGAGTCTGTTCGTCTGGAAAATAGCTGCTTTTTTCGATAGGCATTTCGACATAGTTGACTCCGTGGTTCCTCATCCAGATTATTTCTTCATTGTACCAATTGTTATTCCTGTGCTCTGAAACCAGCCGAACGTTGACGATAGTTGCAATATGATATTTATAAAGAAGACGCATATAATCCATCCCCTGTGGCTGACCACTGGTATAAAGTACGTCCGGTTCTATAACACAGAAATAATTGATATGAAAATGATGGTACAGCAAATGTATAGCTGCGACTATTATCAGTAAAATAATTATAAGCTTATTTATCGACTGCCTTTTCTTACTCATTTTCACCCTCCGTCGTCAAATTATGCTTATGATGCACTTTGCGCACCGAATATATCTTTTTGTTCGTTGATTCGAAATAGACTCTGCTTATCATTTCTCCTATCAGTCCAGTAGAGATGAGGATTAGTCCGACAAGCAGCAGCACAGCCGCCAGTCCTGCCAGTGGGCCGTGTGCAACCATAATAGGCACGTTATACACAAACTTATCATAGAGGATATAAATATCCATCAAAACTGCCGCGAGGATACAGCACATCGCTGCCTTGCCAAAAAAATGTAACGGCTTGGTAACATACCCTAATAAAAACCTTAATGTTATCAAGTCGAAAACTACCCGAAATGTGCGAGATATTCCGTATCTGCTTTTTCCGTGTGGTCGTGGGATATTCTTTATAGGTATCTCTGTTATCCTCGCACCTTTCCAAAAAGCCAGTGCGGGAATGAAACGGTGCATTTCACCATAGAGATTCAGCTCCTGAATTAATTGGCGTTTGTATGCCTTAAAGCCCCCACCGAAATCATGAATGTTAAGACCGGTGACTTTGGATGCAATCCAGTTGGCTATTTTGCTGGGAAGCTGCCTGGTGAAAAAATTGTCCACTCTTTTCTCTCGACAGCTATTAACTAGGTCAAAACCGGCTTGTATTTTTTCAGTAAATCTGGGTATATCCTCGGGTTCATGCTGGAGGTCACCATCCATGGATACTATTATTTGCCCATTTGCTACATCGAATCCAGCTATAAGAGCGGCGCTCTTTCCGAAATTTCGCGTGAGCTCGACAGCTATGACGTTGCTGTCTTTCTCAGAGATATTTTTTATCAACTCTAATGTTTTGTCATCACTCCCGTCATCAACAAAGACAATCTCGTAAACCAGACCGCTCCCGACTATTGTGTTAGTTAATCTTTCATACAGTTCATTTATGGCGGCTTCTTCGTTGTAAAGCGGTACCACTATCGAACAGTCAATATTGTCATTCCTGTTTCTGTTATAGCTGTCCATAATGCACCAATTTTATTCCTGCATCTTTAAAATACCGCTTGGCTTCTTCGCTACAAAGAGCATCAAGTTCCATCTGACGTTGCCGGACTAATCTGGTTTTGTTCGGATCAAGCCCTTCACCAAAGCCGGGATGAGTCATAACTTCTATAGCTGCCACTGAGTTGTAAGAAGCTACAGCCCTAAGAAATTGTATATCGATTTTACCGGTATGAGCAATTCCAACAAGAATATCGGTTTTTAACAAATCCGGGCATTGCATACGGTTTATTCGAGCCATGGTACGAACTAAACTTGACCTTTTTTCGCCACCTTTGGCTGGTAAAGGCCAGGGAGCTTTGCAGATTTCGAGCGGCTCAAAGGCAAAGCGTACCGCTGGAATTTTGAAATGGCCGGCTAATTCACAGACTATGGGAAATATGCTCGGGAAACTATGAATATGTTTATGGGAATCCAAATGAGTGGGCTTTATGCCATTATCAATTACTAATTGAATTTGTGCTGCGAATTCGGTCCTGATTGTTTTTTTAATCTGATTTGCAGCCATAGATAATAGTGCCAGTTTAGACGGCGATAAAGCAAATTGACCTTCAGAATTAAGCAAACAATGAATATGCTCATTCATAGATAGTGGGCGGCCATCGGATATATTAAGATGCACGCCCACACCCAGTTTAGGCAATTCTTTTGCCAAATCAACAGCTTCTTTAAAGGCTGGCATATTGGTCATAATAGTTGCACTGGTTAATATTCCATCGGTGTGGGCTTGGGCAACAGCCCTGTTTACTCCGCTACACAAGCCAAAATCATCTGCGTTGATTATGATTCGTCTGACCATTGATGGAAATTATATACAGTAAGTAACAACCAGAGCAATGTAAATTTGGCTTTGGGAAATTTCCAAAAATACAACCAAAATTTTGGTTATAAGCTTTTTCTGAAAACAAATTGATTTTTAACATTTGCCTATCTATGATGTAAATTCAACTGACATGCCAGGAATGACTTAAAAAAATGATAAAGCCTACGCTGAAAAAGATGATAAAATTCAATAGTTGGACGGCTGCCGCTTTAGTTGCCTTAGCAATTATGGGCAATTATTTATTTGCAAGCACACGCTCGACACTGTGGGACCGTGATGAACCCAGATATGCGCGGGCAACAGTGGAGATGGTCGAGTCCGGCAATTACCTGCTTCCCACTTTTAACGGCCAAATATGGTTTGACAAACCACCGCTTCTTTATTGGCTGATGTCTTTGCCCATCCGCCTGCTCGGCCCAACGGAGCTTGCCTGCCGTTTTTTCGGGGTGTTAGGTACTGCGTTGACATGTCTATTGACATTCTTTATCGGCAAGCAACTTTTGGGCACGAAAGCAGCATTGTGGGCCATGGTTATTCTGGCCTCAACGTTGATGATCCTGGTCGTTGGTTCGTCGGCAATCTCCGATGCAGTGCTGCTACCTTTTATAGTTGCTGTAATGGCTGTTTTTGCACAATCGATTAGCTCTGAAATAACTCTATTCCATGTGTTTCTGATGGGTGTTGCGTTGGGATTGGGGATGTTGACCAAAGGACCAATAGGTCTGATGCCTCTTCCAGCAATTGCAGCTATTTTGTGGCTTGGTCGGAAAACCAGAAAAAACATCCGGTGGGACGTTTGTGCAGTCGCAGCTTCTTTAGCAATAGGATTCTTGATTTTTACAGCCTGGGCAATTCCTGCCAACCATTTTACCAACGGCCAGTTCTTGCGCCAGTTTATAGGCCGACACGTAATCAGCCGGGCACTTAAACCAATGGAGCATCACGGGGGGAATTTCCTGCTCTACCTGCCTTACTATCTGCCTGTTGTTATCTTTGGTCTTTTCCCCTGGACGCTGCATTTACCCGGCGCTATTTCGGCTGTTATCGGAGGAAGAGTGGGAGGCAAATACGGCCGAATCTTGTTGATTAGCTGGGTTGTACCTACTTTCATCATAATGAGCCTGGCAGCCACCAAACTGCCCCATTATATATTATTCATTTGGCCGGCTTTGGCCTTAGCAGTTGCAGGCACGATTGTCGCCGACCAGCAAAACAGATTGACCGAGCGCGATAAAATCTGGCTGCGACGTGGAGTCTGGTTTTTTGGTCCATTGGCAATTGCAACGGCACTTGGTCTTATAATTGGGCCGTGGTTCATAGAAATACCCGGCTTACGCTGGTCTGGCTGTGCATCGGGTATGGTGTTATTAGCTATGGCCATAATTGCCATCCCTCAGCAAAGAGCTAATCGACCGCAGGTTTCTGCCAAGGTATTGCTCATGTGCATGCTCGTTTTAGAAATTCCCCTTTTGTTTGGCATACTTCCAGCGGTTGAGCAGGTAAAAATTGCTCCCTTTCTTGCCCGGGCTATGAACAACAAGACGGTCAAAGATGTACCTATAGTAACCTACAATTACAGAGAGCCGACGCTGAATTTTTATATGGGCTCGAAAATTGAGGTTCTCCGGACGGAAAAAGATGTAATTGACTGGGTAAAATGGACGATAAATGGAGTATTGGTGATACCGAAAAACAAGCTAAATGAAATCCAGCAGCGTTACGGTGAGCTGCCATTAGATAAGTTGGTATCAAAACAAGGTTTTAACTATTCAAAAGGCAGAACGCTTGAAGTGGTAGTACTTACACGTAAAACGGATAAACAATGATTTATCGAAAATTAGTATCAAAAAGGACGTATTTCTTTAACAATTGCGGGATAATTTCAGCTTGCGTGGTTTTTGCTGCGCTTAGTGCTGTAGTAGTGATGGGTTTAAGAGTTTATGTTACTCAATTTCCCAGATTTTTAGGAAACACTCCTGAAAATATCGCTTATATAAAAACAACTACCGACCCAAATGAGTTTACGTTCATAGTAGTCGGCGACGTAAAGTCCGGCACGGCAACATTTGAGGCGATGCTCGATGTTATACACCAGGATAAACCTGCTTTTACGGTAATTCTTGGTGATTTTGTCGGTCATACTGATTTGATCAACCATAAGCTTTTTGCCTTGGAAATGGCTGAACATGCGCATGATTTTCCTATATTCATTGTCCCTGGCAACCACGACATCAGCGCAGAAGGCCAATTTCGCCTGAAAGATTTTCAAAATACCTATGGCCCTGCCCAATTCTGTTTTACTATTGACAGGTATTTGTTTGTATTTCTCGACGTTATTTCTCCCTATGGGCAGAAAAATTACCTAAAATTCTTAGAGCAGGCTATTTCGAGCCAGCCAGAAAAGATAAAAAAGACCTTTGTCTTTATGCATATTCCACCCTTAGGATTGAACCCGTCCTTAATATGCAACGGCCTGCCCGGGAGTGAAAAATTCTTAAAGCTGGCAAGAAAATATCACATTGATTATGTTTTTGCTGGCGACCACCATGGCTATGTAAAAACCGAAAAAGACAGAACAAATTTTATTGTTAGTGGTGGCGGCGGTGGAAGGCTTCGCGGCAAGCATGGAAGATTTCACCACTTGGTAAGAATTGGGATACAAAACGAAATGGTTACCGAAACGGTGATTGCTACCAAGAAACACCTGGAAACTGCGGAACTTATGGAACGCAATATAATCTTTTATCTCTGGCCGCTCATAACACAAAATTTCGTATCTATAACCGTAACACTTGCACTTTTTTGTATAGCTCCTTGGCTATTGATACATTCGCTTAGATGCAGGAAGGAATTCGGGAAAGTAACTTTTTAAAAATCTTTTCTCAGGGCGGCGGTGGATATGATTGAGAAAATGTTTTAACTATTCAAAAGGTAAAACTCTTGAAGTGGTGGCGCTTACCCGTGGCAAGGAAAAACAGTGATTTATCGAAAATTAATATCAAGATTAAGCTTTTGTCGCAAAGATGTATTTTTTCTGGTTTTCATCCTGGTTATAGGACTAATTGCCCTTTGGTCATATTTTAATTTGGATCAGTTTGTCTTTTCTTTATTGCGTCAAAAGCCGGTTCATTGGAACAGAATTTTTTGGGTGAAAGCGTTCACGTACCTCGGCAGAGCATGGCTGCCGATTTGGTTATTGTTGGTGTGCTTTCTTTCAACAGGCCGACAGCGGCCGGTTCTAATCACGCTTCTTGCCTTAATCATCGTTGCACTAATGGTAACTTCACTGAAAGTCGGTGTAAGAAGACCACGACCTCGCGAGGTTATCAAAGGCCCATCATGGATAGAAGAACAGCCTTATTTATCATATCATCTTTCATTTCCTTCCGGTGATGCCGCTGTTGCATTCTCGGCAGCATCAGTAATAACATCTTTTGTCACGTGGCCTTTGGCGTGCCTGCTGCTGGCTGCCAGCACAACTGTTGCTCTACTGAGAGTGACTACAATGGCTCATTATCCATCGGACGTACTTGCAGGGGCAGCTATAGGGATTTTTGCCGGCTGGCTTGCGATACAAATAGAACACCGATATTTACCAATGCAACGACCCCGATTTAATTTGACCCGCGGCATGGCAATTTGGGGCATAATTATAATACCGGTTGCATTTAGACTGCCTGATGGAATTGACAAGTTCGTGATGTTCCTTAAAACTTATGGCTTACTGGCAGTATGTATCACCTTATCTACCAAAATAAACCTCGAAAAAATTTATGCTATAATAAATTCTGCGTATTCTAAACATTCTGACTATATCCTAAACTGGTTGAGAAAAAAGCGAACGTTAGCACTAAAAATAGCGTTTCCAATTATAATCGCTGAGAATATTATAGACGGAGAAAAACCGCATGAACTGGGATTTCCTGATATTTCCGTCATGGTTATCATTAGCATCATGTTAGTGCTTGCCGGAGCCCTCATCAGGTTCTGGGCACGCGGACACTTTAGAAAGGGACGTTTAGTTACTACAGGCCCTTATGCATTGATTCGGCATCCTTTATATCTTGGCTCACTGCTGGTAATAGCTGGCGTGCTGTTGCAACTCAGCGACCGGTTATTTAATTGGGGGGTAATTATACCTTTGGTTGCTGTGTTTTACGGAGCAGCGATTATACACGAAGAAAAGTCGTTAGAAAAAATATTTGGCAGGCAGTGGCAATTATATAAAGGTGATGTCCCACGCATTATTCCATCGCTGCAAAGCTGGTTGCTTCCAAGACACAATCGCAAGTGGAGCTGGAAAGTTTACTTAAGGACTGGTGAAATTTGGGTAACTCCACTGCTCATAAGCCTGCCACTGTTGATAGAGCTGATGGAGGACCTTGTATTCGAGACAATGCTCGGGATTTATTAAACCTGCATAAAAATAATAAGAGTTATCACAGTAAAATTATCATTCGCCTTATGCCAGAAGATAAAAAGCTAAGGAACAAAACCCATGCTGGCCATATGTTACAACCCCGGCTACAAAGAGTAATGGTTGGACAAGCCCCACCCTACCAGATGCCAATGAGATTGTCAGCAAAATGAGATGAAAAAGCCACATGTCAAAGAGCTTATTCAAATAAGTAAAAATATTATCGAAGACAGCTCATTGGAAAACGGTGCGATTGTCGCCGCCAATTCCGACAAATCAACCTACCCCGCCACTACTCAGGATTACAGGTATGTCTGGATTCGAGACGCATCTTATGTATGTATATCCGCGGACCTTCTTGGCTTAAGGGACATCCCGGAAAGGTTTTTCGACTGGTGTCTTAACAGAGCTGAAGGTTTTAAAGACACCGGCATTTTTCTCAATGCCTACAATGTAAATGGGACTATCGCCGGCACGTTAATACATCCTGCTGCTGTGAAAGCACCTCTAAAAGTAAGAGACAGATACATATATGTAATTCACCATGGAACACAGTTTCAGCCGGATCAGAACGGCTCTTTGCTAATCGCAATAGGTCACCACGTAAAACATTTCGGTATTCGTGATTTATCGAGATTCGAAAAACTAATACGAATAACCGCTTCTGGCATCTGCGATACCTGGAACAACGGCAAATTTGTTCTGCCTTATTTTGATTTGTGGGAGGAAAGATGTATCTTTCCTGCGCAGAAAAGGTATCATACATACTCTTTGGCCATGTGTATAGCCGGCCTTAGAGCCGCAATCGAGCTAATGGGAAAAAAGAGGAAATGGACACAAACTGAAAAAGAAATGTCAGGCGTCTTTTCCGAGCTTTATTCGTGTAATAAAAATCTGATTCCGAGAACGTACAGTACAGCCAACTCCAGCCGACGCAGCAAAATCAGAAAAGACGATTTCCGGCCGGATGCTTCACTGTTAGGATTAGTGTATCCTTCAGGGATATTAAATCCACTTGATGAAAAGATGAAAGCAACCATCAAAGAAATAGTAAAGAAAAACACTGTAGATAATGGTGGTTTAATGCGATATCCTGGAGATGTGTATTGTGGGGGAGTCCGAAAAGGCTGGGTAACGTTAACTGGTGCCGGCGCCTGGCCGCTGCTAAACTTTTGGATGGCTATTTACCAATGCCTTTGTAATAATAGAAAAAATGCGGAGAAATACTTTCGCTGGCCCCTGGAAAGGATAGATTTACCCCGTGAGATAGGAATAGACGTTATCTCACGGGGTAAATACATCCCTGAGCAGATATTCAAAGATAAAACGAAGTTATCAATATGTCCTTTGGTTTGGTCACATTCAATGTTTATCATAGCAGCAAAGTTTTTACGGTATATGTGATCCTATTTTTAAATTTAGCTATCGCCGGTACGGCGACGGATTAACTAATTCAGAAGAGTAACCTTAAATAATGCGAAAATCTGCTTTTATTTATTCTAAGGAACTTGAGAAGTATCATTATCCGCCGGAGCATCCTTTTAATGTGGAAAGGGCCAAGAGGGTAAGGCAGATTCTAAATTCTATAGGCCTTCTTTCAGGAGATGGACGATGCGAAGTACCGCCGGAGCCGGCTGATAGAATTACCCTGAAAAAATTTCATTCCGCTCGCTATCTGCATGCGCTAAAAACCGCCTCAAAAGGCAAGTGGGACGCCGAAGCCCTCGATATGGGTATAGGCACAGGGGACTGTCCTGTGTTCGACGGATTATATGAGTATGCACTCCTGGCCTGTGGAGCTACGATAACCGGCGCAAAACTGATTCTTTCAGGCTCAGCCGACATAGCATTTAATCCGTCCGGCGGATTTCATCATGCAGGTCCTGAAAAGGCCTCCGGCTTTTGTTATATCAATGATGTAGCTCTTGCCTGCCAACTTTTTGCAGAGCAAGGAAAAAAAGTCCTGTATCTTGACGTTGATGTCCATCACGGTGACGGCATTGCATACGCATTTTATGATAGGTCAGATGTAATGACCATTTCATTCCATCAAAATCCCAGAACGCTGTTTCCCGGAACCGGATTTGAAAATGAAATTGGAACAGGCCAGGGTAAAGGCTATTGCGTTAATGTCCCTCTACCGGTCGGCACTTTCGATGAAGCTTACCTGAAGGCATTCAATTCTATAGCACCACCATTGATTACTGCCTTCAATCCCGATGTAATTGTTCTGCAGGCCGGAGCTGACGCCCTTGCAGGCGATCCTCTTGCAAATCTGTATTTAACTAACAATGTCTATGTCGATGTCATCAATTCTTTGCTGAGTTTCAGTGAATCAATTCTTGCAACCGGCGGTGGCGGATATAATGTCGATAACACCGTAAGGGCCTGGGCCCTGGCCTGGGCCGTTTTGAGCGGAGCCGATGTAAGCCAGGACAAAAATCCCGCTGTTAGCGGCGTTATGTTAGGCAGCACTGAATGGCAGGGAGGTTTGCGGGATAGACGCCTTGTTATAAGCCAGGCTCAGCAAGAAATGATAATACCCGCCGTCGAGAAAACGATAGAGACCATCAAGGCAACCATCTTTCCGATTCACGGACTATGACAAGAAAACAGGAGATAGATAACAGAGGACAGATTAACCTGTATTTCTCACAAACTACAGAGATCGCAGGTTATGTATTTCGTTTATCGGTTGCGCTGCTCGTTTCGTAATACGTTTAACGATTGCGTCTTAAAAAACGTTTTACGTTCAACGCAACCGTAACGAGCTTCGCAATGGCGCGAGCCATGCTGTGCACCGCAACCGTTTAACACAAACTCCCTGCACATCATACTGTCACAGATAACAACAGTCGCAAACAAGCGTAAGTTTTTATATATCAAGAAGCTCTGCAATTTCGGTGTTCTCCGCGGTTAATTTGCTTTGGCAGAGCCAAGAGGAGCTACAACCCTTCCATATACTTCATTGAGCACTTGAGCTAACGCTGCATATATTGCCGAAAGCCCACAGATAATTCCTTCGAAACCGGCAAATCGTTTTATTGCAGGATTACTCGTAAGATCACCGAGTGCCAACAGAAAAAATAATAGAGCTAATGAGGCAAATACAAATTGTAGTGCTTTGTTAAGCTTAAGGGTACCAATGAACATAACCGTAGTAAATACTCCCCACATAAACAGGTACGCCACCATAGCTGAATTTTCCGGAGCATTTCCCAGGCCCATCTTAGGAGCAATTATTAAGCCAACTAAAGACAGCCAGAAAAGACCGTATGAAGTAAAAGCTGTCGTCCCAAAGGTATTGCCTTTCTTGTACTCCATTATGCCTGCGATAATTTGTGCTATCCCTCCATAGAAAATTCCCATAGCCAATATCATTGTACCCAATCCGAAAAGGCCGGCATTATGCAGGTTTAGCAGGACTGTCGTCATACCAAATCCCATTAAGCCGAGCGGTGCGGGATTGGCTGTTGTATCTTTTATTTGAGTGACATTCTCAGATGTTATGTTTTTCATTGCTTGTGCTCTTTTGTTGAAAATAACCTGGACATGTGTCTTACCACATGCCCAGTCTTTTAATTCTTAAAAAAGCTTTACTGATCCCGGCCCTTAATCAGGCTTTCTACCACGCCTGGATCAGCGAGTGTAGTAATGTCACCTAAATTATCTGTCCTCTTTTCAGCTATCTTGCGCAAGATACGCCGCATAATCTTGCCTGAGCGGGTCTTTGGAAGTGACGGAGCAAACTGAATCGCTTCAGGCGTTGCGATAGGCCCGATTTCCTTTCGCACGTGTTTGACAAGCTCACCTTTCAGCTCGTCACTTTCTGCGACCCCCTCTATTAGCGTAACAAAGGCATATAAGCCCTGTCCTTTAATCTCGTGGGGTATCGGTACGACCGCAGCCTCGGCGACTTTTTCGTGGCTGACAAGGGCACTTTCAACTTCAGCGGTACCGATACGGTGGCCGGAGACATTGACTACATCATCGATTCTGCCCATCAGCCAGTAGTCATTATCATCGTCGATACGACAGCCATCGCCGGTGAAATAAAGATTATCGAACATGGTAAAGTATGTATCAATAAACCTCGGATGGTCTCCCCACATTGTGCGGGCCATTCCGGGCCATGGCTTACGTATGCAAAGTTTCCCACCTTCATTTACGTCACACTGGCTTCCATCATCACGCAAAATGATCGGATCAACGCCAAAGAAAGGCTGAGAGGCACTTCCCGGCTTTAATGTATGAGCACCCGGTAACGGCGTAATTAGAATTCCACCGGTCTCCGTCTGCCACCAGGTGTCCACAATCGGGCAGCGACCACGCCCGATCTTATCGTAGTACCACATCCAGGCTTCGGGATTTATAGGCTCACCAACTGAACCGAGCACTCGCAGCGAATCCAGCTTATACTTTGCCGGCCACTCATCACCAAGACGCATCAGAGCACGAATAGCCGTCGGAGCCGTATAAAAAACGCTAACACTGAATTTGTCACAAACCTGCCAGAATCTACCCGCATCGGGATATGTAGGAACTCCCTCAAACATCAGCGAGGTGGCTCCATTTGCCAGTGGGCCATAGACGATATAGCTGTGCCCTGTCACCCAGCCAATGTCAGCAGTGCACCAGAAAATATCATCGTCATGTATGTCAAAAATAAGCTTATGACTAAGAGCAACATGCACTAAGTATCCGCCTGTAGTGTGGACAAGGCCTTTCGGCTTGCCGGTCGAACCTGATGTGTAAAGAATAAACAACATATCTTCAGCGTTCATTGGCTCGGCTTCGCAGCTCTCAGACGCCCCGGTCATTTCATCGTGATACCAGATGTCTCTATCCTCTTTCATATTGCATGGGTCATCACTAATCTTGACCACGATGACGCTCTCAATCGTAGGAGTATTTTTCAACGCATCATCAGCGATGCTCTTGAGGGGGATGTGTTTACCGGCACGCAGGGAAACATTAGAAGTAATAAGCATTTTGCAGTCAGAATCGTTAATGCGGTCCTTGATGGCATCGGCACTGAATCCGCCGAATATAACCGAGTGAATTACTCCGATACGAGCACAGGCAAGCATAGCTACAGGGAGCTCCGGAATCATCGGCAGATAAATGGCAACACGGTCGCCCTTTTTTATTCCTTTTGATTTTAAAACATTGGCGAATTTGCAAACCTGTTTGTGCAGCTCTTTATAAGTAATCTTTTTAACTGCATTGTCAGCTTCACCCTGCCAAATTATCGCAGTCTTATTTGCAATGGGCGTATTAAGATGGCGATCAAGGCAATTGTAAGCAACATTTAACTGACCATCAGCAAACCAAGCTTGCTCAATCTTGCGATTCTTGGTGTCCCAGGTGTACTGTAAACCCTTTGTCGGCTCCTTGAACCAAGACAGATTCTTTGCCTGCTTAAGCCAGAAGCTATCCGGGTCGTTAATCGACTGTTCCCACATTTGCTGAGACTGCTCAGGACTTGTGATATAAGCTTTGGCTTTGATTGAAGCTGGCGGCGGAAATGAACGCTGCTCAGTTATAAGTGAATCAATAGCTTTTTGTGCTTGTTCCATAACACTCTCCTTTTTTTAATTTCTGATCTATGAGCACAACCTCGATAGATTCCTCGTGAAAAAATAACAAGACAGCTATACTATATAATTAAATTCAGTGATTCAACCGAAAAGTTCAAAAATCGCGTTTTTTATGAATCTTTCAGAATCTGTACCTCATACTCAAACCGGTATATGTTACATCATCTGTGCAAACCGAATCCTCCATTGATATTTGATGATAAATCCCCGGCAGAAAAGAAAGATTGTCTGTGATTTTCAATTTTGTAGACATTCCAAAAGTAGCATACGACCAGTCATGTTCAGCTCCGCCGAGACCATCGGTATAGGCAAGCTCTCCGGACAAGCGCAGCGGCTCTACGTTTTCTAATACCTTCAAGTCATAGCCAAGTATGAAACGATGAACCCAGCCTGGCGGGATATCGGCGCCGCTTTGCTTCGTGTAATTTTCTCCCGCAGCGTACTCATAATGAGCGATGTAGCTCGGAGTGAAACCTTGCGGCAAAATATTCGGCCAGGAAAAGGCGAATATCCACTCCCAGGTTGTATTAGCTGATTTTCTGTCCCGGCGGGGATAGTGTTCATATTCCGTACTAAGATTAAAGTTCATAGCGTAGGGTGTATCTTCAAAAAGCCTGCCTTTATAGTACGGCCTGTAGTCAAACCTCTGCTGGTCAACGTAGCCGCTTCCAAAGGCATTACGATGAATAACTTTAAAGCCAAGACCTGTGCTAAATAGGTCGAAGTCAAAAGACTTAAATAACGCACCGTGCGAGCCGTATGCCTCGACGCCCTTGCTCAACCACTTGCTCAGATAAGTCACGTCGAAGGTAACGCCTAATTGTTTTTCCTCGGATTGAGTCCTACCCGCAGCCAATAATATGATAACAACGGTAAGTAAAATTTTCCTTTTCACAATTCTATTCCTTAAAGCTTTCTGTTTTACTTGCTTTTCTGCCGGACTAATTGACCTTTGTCTCCAGCTATAGTTAAAAAAAGAGAGAGCATTATATATAAAAGTTGAATAACGTCAAGGGCAAGATAAAGAAAGTCAAAGGAAAATCAGGCTATCAAGAAAAAGGAAGAAATAAACATGATTTTCTGGTATGGCTACGGCAGGCTCTCAGGCTCAACGTAGGGGTTCGCCGGAGCGGGCCGACCTGGCGAGTAACCTAATAAGCTATCCCGACAAAGATTGTGAGAAATGCAGGTTAATCGCCAGGTCCAACTTCCGAATTCATTTCTACTCTTTTTGTGGCTGTGGAAAAATTATTTCTTACACAAATCTTCGGCAATCTAATGCAAAAATTGTTTCCTCTGTCATCAGCACTTTCTATCCATATCCATCCACCGTGCATTTCTATAATTTTCTTTGCTATCGACAAGCTTAAAGTCCTATCCTGCTCCGGATGCCAGCAAGACTGTTCTTTAAACCACTCAAAGCAGTTAAAAATTTTGTCCATCCTGCTGCTTTCAATAGCTGGTCCATCGTCTTTTATTACTACGATAATCTCACTGCCGGTATCTTTTAAGCACGCTTCGACATGACCTTTTCCCATGGTCATATCTATAGAATTGTTTATAAGATCGGTTAAAGCCTGCTTAATTCTGCTATGGTCTCCGCTGATAACAAGCTCATCGTCTGGTACATCACTTTTTAGCGTAACACCTTTTTGTTCTGCAAGCGGTGTCAAATCAACCATAATTTCCGAAACCACATCGCCAAGGTTAAGCTCGATCTGCTGCAATTTTATTTTGCCCGCCTCTATATGTGCAATATCCAGAAGATCGCTAATAATTCTTTTTGCCACAGTGAAGTTTTTCCAAGATTCCTTTTGCTGCGCTCCGCCGTCTAATATGTTTTCATCCGACAGCAATCTCTTCAACGTCTCTGAAACCTTAATGAGCAATTCATTTTTGAGCTGACACTGTTTCTTCAATTTAAGGTTTGCTCTCCTCAGCTCATCTTCCACAAGAACGCGTTCCGTAATATCCCGAGTAGTCCCGACAATTGCAATTTTATTGCCGTTATGATCTTTAATGATCGATTTTGAAAGAGAAACGGGGAATATACTGCCATCTTTTCGCTTGTGATAAAATCCAACTTCCCAGGCGTCTCCAATACTCTGGGTTCTAAAAACCGCCCTTGTATTGGCAGTATTAAGGCCAGCCAGCCAGAGAACACTGCTTTTTTTCCCGAGTATCTCCTCCCTTTTATATCCATAGGTATCACAGAAGGCCTTATTTACGAAGGTAATCTTGTCATCCATATCAGTAATATAGACGTTATCAATGGTGCTCATAATAGCACCTGACAATAAACGCAGATTATCTTCGGCCTTTTTGTGCCTTATGGCATTCTCGACGGTTATGGGAAGCACTTTGAGATAGCTTCTTTCTATGTCTTTTGTCAGATAATCATAAGCACCAGACCTCCATGCGTTGACTGCTATTTCCTCACCACCAGCACCTGTGACAACAATAGTAGGGATGTCCTTAACTGATTCCAGGATGTTAAATGCTGTACCATCTCCAAGAAAGTAGTCGGAGATCACAATATCAAATTGTTGGCAAGCCAATATCTTGTGGGCATCTGCAACAGAGCCGGCTATGGTGTAATCATATTGAAGCTCTTCAGCTTCCACCAACCGCTTGAAAGCTATTTGGTCAAGTTTATCATCCTCAATCATCAACACTTTATACTTCTCATTATTCATGATTTCGCCCCCTATTTGGCATCTCACTTAAAGACCAGTAACGGTCAATTGTTCTAATTGTCTCCACAAACTTTTTATAATCAATCTGCTTGACTACATAGCCGGTGACATTAAGCTTATAGCTCTCGGCTATATCACATTCTTCATTAGATGTAGATAACACTACAACAGGTATACTTTTCAGTGCGTCATCGGCTTTTACAATTTTCAGAAATTCGATGCCGTTCATCTTCGGCATATTCAAATCTAAAAGTATAACGTAAGGCCTTTCGTTACTTTCATCTCTTAAATATTCCAGAGCTTCCTGGCCATTGGTTTTATGAATTAACGGATTCAGACGCTTCAACTCCTTAAGGGCGCGTTTCACTGTCATCGCATCTACGCAATCATCTTCAACTAACAATATCGGCTTCGAGCTTTGCATCTTAAATCCCCATTTCATGATTGGGCAATGTAAACAAAGATGTATTTGCTTTGCCCGGCTTTGACTCTGCCCAAATTACACCCCCAATATCTGGATCTGGTGACAATCCGAATTATGTCACCTGCTATCAATCACTCAAGAACCATTGCCTTAGTTCCCATCCGGCAACTCGCTCAAAGTCCAGTAAAGATCAATTGTTCTAATTGCCTCCACGAACTTTGTATAATTGACCGGCTTGACTATATAACCGCCGACGCTGAGCTTGAAGCTCTCCATTATGTCGCACTCTTCTTTAGATGTAGTTAACACTACAACAGGAATTTTTTTCAGCACATCATCAGCTTTTACGACTTTAAGAAATTCGTTGCCGTTCATCTTTGGCATATTCAAATCCAGCAAAATAACACAAGGCTTTTCATTGCTCTTGTCTCTTAAATACTCCAGGGCTTCTTCACCATTGGTCCTGTGAGCTAAAGGATTCATAACCTTCAAGTCCTTAAACGCCCGCTTAACAGTCATTGCATCTACACTGTCATCTTCAACTAACAATACTGGTTTTGAGTTTCGCATTTTTTAACCCTCTTCTTTTTGCTTTGGTAACGTGAACAGGAATCTGCTTCCCTCGCCCACTTTTGATTCCACCCAGATCCTTCCCCCATATATCTCAATAATCTTTTTAACCGCCGTTAGACCTACTCCGACACCTTCAAGTTCATCTTTCGGTGATAATGTCTGGAACATCTGAAAGATTTTCTCGAAGTATCTTTCCTCAATTCCGGGACCATTATCAGCAACACTGAATTTCCATCGGTCTTCGTCTTCGATACAGCCAACTTTTATGTGTCCCTTCGGCTTATCCATATATTTTATTGCATTGCTTATCAAATTCTGGAAAACCTGAGTAATACGAGTCTTTTCGCATTCAATCACCGGCAGCTCATTTTCAATCTTGATGGTGATGTTTTCCGGAGGAGCAGCCATGTCGATAATATGCGGAACAAGCTCACTCAGATTTACCCGTGTTGTTTTCTCTTTAATGCGTCCGGCACGGGAGTACTGCAGAACTCCATCGATCAAGTTATGTATTCGGTCCACCCTGCTTAAAAGCAAGTCTATCCGCTCCTTACCTTCCTTGTCGAACTTATCCGCATAATCAGTTAATATCCAATTGGCCAGCATGTTAATCCCCCGCAGCGGCGTCTTCAAATCGTGGGACATTATGTATACTATGTCATTTAACTCCCGGTTAGTGTTTTCCAGTTGAGCAAGCAGTTGTGCCTGGCGCTTCTCCGCCTGCTTGCGCTCTTGAAGGAAACCGCCTATTCTATAGAGCATCACATTGTCGGATATATCCAGATGATCTCGCAAATACGCTTGAAGATACTGTTCTATCTTAGTGGAATGTGCCATAATGAACCGACAGGTGCTATCACCTCTGGCTCTACACATTATCTCAGAAGCGACCAACGGAATCCCAAAGCTCTCCTCACACCATCCGGACGAATATCCGGCATTCATAGCACAAACACAGAAACTACTCTTTTTGCCGCTCTTGTCCCAGGCATCGGCCTCAAACGAAAATGGGTGATCGTATATAAGATAGTAGTTCTCGTCAGGCGTCGGCCTTGACTCTGCAAATATATCCACATAAGCCCAGCCTGTGTGAGAGAAATGAATTGGCCCTGCGGAAAGCTTTTCTATAGGATCCTGCACACTCATTTGCTGATGGAAGTTCCTGGCATCCATCTTTCCGATAGCATGTGCAACGTCAAAAAGGAGGCTCCTTGCTATTTCCGATGCCTTCTCCTCTCCACAGTCCTCGAACATATTCTTTATTGCTTCGAAGAAATCCACCGACATTGAAGCTGCTCTGACAAGAATATATCGTTGGCCAAATATCTCTATCTTGCCCTTCGATGCATCTTCCTTCTTTTCACTGAAGTAAGCGCTCACATAGTCTTGAGCTTTCTGGAAAATCGGCTCAAACTGTTCTGGAACTGTAACTGTATCCAACATATCACTTTCCCTCCGTTGCGTTGGAGATACTCGTACGTTTGTCGAGCTTTTTTATTGCCGTCAGGTTTGTTACTCTAACCGCTGAATCAAGAGGTAATGCCACATTCGCGCCTCCCATGGAGTGTCGTACTGGGCCGACACCTATGAATTTCATGCCATTAGTAAAATATGCAGGCCAAGTCAGAGCAAAGATGGTGCCCAAGCTGAGCGTCAACCATACGATTTGATTTGTTTGTCTATTTCTTATCATCATATCTAAGATCACTACAAGTAAATTACCATATTTGCTCTGTCACGCTTATGCATTCAAGCTAACTAAGAGTTTTTCCTCTTCTACAGATGCTCGCCGCTTGGGCACCGTAAACAAGAACGTGCTTCCCTCGCCCACTTTAGATTCCACCCAGATCCTTCCCCCATGTGTCTCAACTATTTTTTTAACTACTGTTAGACCGACACCGGTGCTTTCAAACTCATCACGCGGCCTTAATGTCTGGAACATCTGGAAGATTTTCTCGAAGTATCTTTCTTCAATTCCAGGGCCATTATCAGCGACACTGAACTTCCAGCAGCCATCTTCCTCCATACAGGCAACTCGTATCTGACCTTGTGGCTTATCCATGTATTTTATGGCGTTGCTTAGTAAATTCTGGAAAACCTGAATAATCCGCGTCTTCTCACATTCGATCATTGGCAGCTCATCTTCAACTGTAATGGTGATGTTTTCCGGCGGAGCAAGTGTATCGATAATACTCGGCATAAGCTCATTCAGATTCACCTGAGTTTTTTCCTCTTTAACACGTCCGACACGGGAGTACTGTAGGATTCCGTCGATCAAGTTATGCATTCTGTCCACTCGGCTCAAAAGCAAATTCATCTGCTCTTGACCTTCCTCGTCAAATTTATCCGCATAATCACTTGATATCCACTTTACTAACGTGTTGATCCCCCGTAGCGGAGCTTTCAAATCGTGTGAGACTATGTGCGCGAAGTCCTTTAGTTCTTGATTTGTCTTTTCCAGTTGATCAAGCAGTTGGCCCTGACGTTTCTCCGCCTTTTTGTGTTCGGTGATATCTCGGAATATACCTTGCAGGAGCTTTTTGCCCCTAATTTCAAGCAGATTGGCCTTTATTGCAACATCTCTTATCTCTCCCTTCTTGGTAATAACCTGCGTGTCCAGAGTTAGGCCCTGTTTTTCTCTAAGATGCTCCTTGAAGCTGTTGCTAAATTCTCCTGCGATTACTTCTGGAGGATGAATAATCCGCTGGTGCTGCCCAACCAGCTCTGATTTTTCTCTGCCAACCAATCTTGTCGCCGCAGGGTTACAGTCAGTTATTATGCCTGTTTCGGCATCGGCTATGAAGATAGCATCTAATGCTCCCTCAAACTGGGTTCGGTATCTTTCTTCAGCTTTACGTAACTGCTCCTCCGCCCTCTTACGTTCAGCAACCTCTCTGGTTAGCTGCTCATTGGCAGTAGTTAACTCGGCGGTCCGCTGCTCAACCCTCACTTCCAGTTGATTCTTTGCATCCACTAACTCCAAGTCGCGATGCTGGATTTGCTCCAACATTTCATTAAACGCATCTATCAGTAAGCCAACCTCATCGTTGCTCTGCTTTATAGCTCGAGTAGAATAGTCCTTCTTTCCTGAAACTGCTTTCGCGACCTCAGCTAAGCTTAGGATCGGTCCGGAAATGACTTTCTGAAGTCGTGACGATACCAAAAAGGCTGCTAAGGAAGAAAGGAAAAGAACAATAAGGATTATACTTATATTACGCTTGAGCATAGCATACATAGGACTCATATCAGAACGCAGACAAACTGTCCCGATCGTTTGGCCATCGAGAACAATAGGTTTGAATACGGTTAGGAAACCATCGGCAAAACTGAAACCGCCTTCCTGAAACTTGGAGGGATGTACCTTAATCTCAGCGTAATCGCGATAATAAGAAGTAAAGAGCCTGTTTTCTTTGTTATAAACACAGCCGAAGACTATAGAAGGCTCTACATGAAGGGCCTGGAGTGTTTCTTTTGCATCCTGCGCATCCTGGAAGGCCAAAGCCGCTTTACAGTTTTCCGCTATCATCTCTGCCTGTGTTGACAAGTTACGCATCATCCCATCACGACAAGTGTTACGTTCCCAGCCGATAAATGCGGTGCCTGCTAAAAATAGACCGGTGATGCACGCCAACATGATAATCAATATCAGCTTGTGCTTTATCGCCATGTTTTGCAAAATAGACATAATTAATTCTTTGCTTCGTCCGAAGATTCTTCTTCGACTACTCTTTTCGCCAGCCGTAAAAGCTGAGACCGGATTTTAACTTTGGCACGCTTGGCTGCAGTAACATTAATTTCAAAACGAACCTTTTGGTCTTCCATAACGAAATTGATAATTCCACCGGCTTCAAGAAAACCTTCTATGTCTGAAACCGTCAGGACATTGTTTTCTTTAACTAAATTTATGGTTTTCTTAAGTTTTTTCTCCTCCGATCGACAAATAAACAGAACGTGACATTCTCTAATAGCCTCGACCTCCTGATTCAATTCTTCCTGATCTTTCTCGTCAGATTCTTTTTGCTCTTTCAGACCCTCAAATCGTCTTATAACAACATTCTTTCCTTTAACCTTTTTATTCTTAACAGGTTCAAAAGCGCCACCGAAAGGATCGCTGCCGATGATGCCAACGATTATTGGCTCGTTGCTGTCGCTCGATTTTTCTTCGGGCCAGTCAACAAAATTCATAAAGTTATATAAAAATGCGGCCTTAACCTGGTATTCACGGCTGACTGTGGAATCAGCCCGGACCTTTGGTACAAATGGCGTCACAAACAAGGCCAAAGCTAAAACTATCAACTTGTAAGCTCTAATTCTCATTCCTCGGTATTTATAAAAAAACAATCTTTCAATAAAAACGATTCTGCCTTCACCTTACTCAGAACTTTAATTGCAACCGGGCAAAAAACATTCGGCCTGGTGTTTCCAATGCTGTAAGGTAGCCGGTGTCGGTAACCGGATTCGTAGTCTCATTCAGGACATCCGACACCCCCACTATCAATTCGCCATTTCCCTTGGCGAACTTGCGGGACAGCGTCAAATCCAATCGATTAAAACTAGATAGGTCTTTTATCACAGTAGCGTACATGCGTTTGCCACTCTGAAATACATAGTTGGTATTGAAGGTCCAGTCTTTGTCCAGATACCATCTGCCGTTAAGCCCGGCTTTGTGTTGCGAGGGCGACATGGACCGCGTAATTTGTCCAAACTCGTCTGTAACCAAATCATTATACGCGTACCAGGCGCTGATTTTTACGGTTTTATACTGCCAGGCCAGCGATGTCTCTGCGCCCCAGGAATCGGCGCCGTTGACATTATCAAATGTACTGGTAGTGACGGTAGTAACTGGATCTGTCACGCTTCTGACGCCGATTAAACGCTCCATCCGCTGATAATACGTATCTACATTCAGCGACAGATTTTCCGCCAGCCGTCCGGTATATCCGGCTTCGAACGAATACGTTCCCTCATTATCCAGAGTATTGCCTGCATGAGGCTGGGTCACAAACAGACTGCCAACAAATGGTGCCTGCAGATAACTCGAGGATCCCCTTCGGACCGCAACGGTCGGCGAACGAAACGCCCGGGCAAAACTGGCCCGAACGACATGATTCTGCTGCTCATCCAGCGCATATAACGCTGTGAATCGGCTGGACCAGTCGGTTGTTGTTGCGCTGTAATGGTCCAGGCGCAACTGACCTTCCAAGGTCAACCGCTCGGTGACGGCCCAGCGGTCAATTAAGAAAAGCCCCGTCCAGTATTCGTTGTACTCGCCTCTGTCAAACATAAACTCATTTGTGGACGAGTTGTTGTGCGCACTTATCCGGTCCCAGCGGACGTTGCCGCCGACAGATGCGGTATGATCGTCGGCAAGTTTGAAATTGATTTGCGCCTCGAGGTCGTTTTGCAAATGCGTCGTCCGCTCGGTAATTACTCTGCGATGGTTGTCCAAGTAATTTCCAAACCACTGAATGTAGGCGCTGGTGTCCTCGTCAAATTGATGGTCCAGCCGGCCAAACATTCGCGTGTATTCGGTCAGAATATCCCTGCGGGGGTAAACACCGATAAATTCAAAGTCTCCTTCCTGTCCGGACGAATGCGCCGCGCCGAAGCTCCAACGGGTCTGCTCATTCACGCGGTACTCGGCCTGCGTATCGAACTTCCAGAACCGTCCCCAGTCCCTCGCTTTAAAGCTGTCAAACCCCATCAGAGTATTCAATGCGGGTACTCCGGAAGTATATTTTCCCGCTCCAGCCGCATCGGAGTCTTCCACATTCTCGTATCCCGCCGAAACCTTCCAACTCCATTGGCCTTGTGTATGGCCATAGCGAAGATGAGTAAAGGTATCCCCGAATTCATTGACCGTCGTGGAAACCAGGCCGCCCAAACATTGGTTGGGCTTTTTAGTGATGATGTTGATCGCGCCGGTAAAGGCATTGGCGCCCCAGGACGCCCCGACAGGACCGCGAACAATTTCGATTCGCTCAATATCTTCCATCAGTACCGGCAGATTTTCCCAGTGTGTTGTCCCGTAGATTGGGATCGTTACGGCACGTCCGTCAATCAGCACCAGCGTCCGATCCGAGTATATACCAAATAAACCTCGAACTCCCACAATATAACGCTGCCGGTCAAGACGTCTGACATCCACTCCGGGGCTGAACTGCAGAATTTCAGGGATAGTAGTCAGGCCGCTGTAGTGAATATCCTCGGCGGTAATCACTGTCACCGGCGCAGACAAATACTTCTGGCGGGTCGGCAGCCGGGAAGAAGAAACGACAACCTGCACCTCCATCAACTCCTCAATGGACATTTCAAAAAAATCTTTTTTATTGTTTGCGTCCTGCTGCTCCGCTAATAAACGAGCGTCACTACCAAACAATACCAACAGCATCAAAACAAATATAAATTTACCCATTAATATATCTCCACGAGAGCTCATAGCGATCCTTTCTATACAGTTTTTACACTATTAAGATTGTTAGCAATTAACGACAGCTTCAAGCTCTGCATTTCTAACAATCTTTTCTTGCTTCGGCAGCGTAAAGAAGAATGTGCTTCCTTCCCCCAGTTTTGACTCGACCCAAATCTTTCCACCATGTATCTCAACAATCTTTTTTACTACTGTAAGACCGACACCTGTGCTTTCAAACTCATCACGTGGTTTTAATGTCTGGAACATCTGGAAGATTTTCTCGAAGTATCTTTCTTCGATTCCAGGGCCATTATCAGCGATACTGAACTTCCAGCAGCCATCTTCCTCTATACAGGCAACTCGTATCTGTCCCTGTGGCTTATCCATAAATTTTATGGCATTGCTTAGTAAATTCTGGAAAACCTGAATAATTCGCGTCTTTTCACATTCGATCATAGGCAGTTCATCTTCAACTGTAATGATGATGTTTTCCGGCGGAGCAAGTGTATCGATAATACTCGGCATAAGCTCATTCAGATTCACCTGAGCTTTTTCCTCTTTAACACGTCCGACCCGGGAGTACTGCAAAATTCCATTGATCAAGTTATGCATTCGGTCCACACGGCTTAAAAGCAAATTCATCTGCTCTATACCTTCCTGGTCAAATTTATCCGCATAGTCACTTGATATCCACTTGGCCAGGGTGTTAATTCCTCGCAGCGGAGCTTTCAAATCGTGTGAGACTACGTACGCGAAGTCCTTTAGCTCTTGATTTGTCTTTTCCAGTTGTTCGAGCAATTGGGCCTGACGCTGCTCTGACTTCCTGCGCTCAGTGATGTCTCTGTCTGCTCCTCGATATCCACAAAGATTCCCTTTATCGTCTATAACCGGCGTGCCGGTTGTCTCTAAAATGATAACATTACCGTTTTTATGTCTATTAGGATTAATAAAGCCTCTGAAACTCTCTCTCTTAGCGAAAGCCTCAAAGGCTGCTTTCTTTAACTCTTCCTTCACATCCGGGGCAAAAAAATCATAAAAATAATTCTTTCCAATAACTTCTTTTGACTTATAGCCAAGTATTTTTTCTAAAACGGGGCTGGAATAAGTGTATAATCCTTCGGCATTAACCTCCCAAATCCAGTCGCCGGCACTTTCAGCTACATGCTTAAATCGATCCTCGCTCTTTCGCAGAGCCTTTTCTACCTTCTTGCGAACGGTAATCTCACGATTGAGATTATCTATCGATGTAGTTGTCTTCTGCAGGTTCTCAGTCATATTGTTGAAGGCATCAGCAAGTACGCCAATTTCATCTGATGACTTAACTGCAACTCTCTTATCAAGGTCGGAACTTTCTCGGATCTGCTGAATTGTAGTAACAAGGCTGGATAAGGGTTTCGTTACCGAAATTGAAAGACCGGTCAACAATAGGAATGTCGCAAGACCCAAAGATGCAAGAGCCACCATGAAACTGTAACTAAGAAACTCTTGTATTTTACTGTCGATGAGTGTCGTGGGAAATCCTACTACCACAGCGATGTCAGACCCACTTGACCCGTCTCCCACCGGGACAATCGTATTATAGTACCTTTGCCCATTCGTTTCATACAAACAAACCTTCTGTTGCTTGTTCGTAAAAACCTCTTTGATATGCGGGTCGTTTATCGTCGTACCGTGATATGCCGGGTCATTGTGAAATAAGATCTTGCCGTTTTCCCGAGCCACCATAACGTAGGCCACTTCTTTGTTTTTCCGCAGTATTTCCTGACACTGAGCCTCAAATCCTTCGATGTTATCGATAGCGATACCCAGTCCAGCTAACCTCTCTAAGTGCGTCTTAAGCGTATTAGCGATAACATCCATCTTTGACTGTAATGCGGCAGAATACCCTTTTCTAAACATTCTGCTGATGACTAACGTATTCGCACCAATCGCCAGTAGTAAGATCGTAACGGTTATTATTAGAATTTTCTCACGTACTTTTAGCTTCATGGCTGTTACCAAATAAATTCTGTGACAACTTCAACCGTTAAGAGCACACTTGAGCTTGGATTAAGATTCAGCTTTTTGGCCCTGGCGAGGCTCACAACGGGTATCCCCTTTTCAGTTGGTTTCATCGGGAAACTGGCTGGACTGCGACCCTCGGACAATATGCCTTGGGCTATTTTGCCGGCTGCCTGTCCCTGGGCCAAGCCTGACACTGTGACCGCACACAGTGTCCCTTTGTCCACCCGGTCCTTCCAGAATGCAAAATCAGGCAGGCTGCTGTTTTCTATCGTCCAGCGCTGTACCTGCTCTAACGAAACATTAACACCATTTTCATCTTTAAACTCAAAAACGCCGAGCATTCCTATCGCGTCAACTTCACTTTGGCAGTTTTTCACCATCTTCTTGTACTCTTCAAAGGTATTGAGCACATAGTATCCTAAAATTTCTACATCCTGTGGCAGTTTACTTTCACTCCGCTTCATTGTTTGTATTATGGGGGGCCACATTTTCCCCGGGTCTGTGATGACAGCTATTTTGTGAGCTGTTGGCACGAGCTGCTTTAGCAACAGCACAGTCTGCTCAAAGTGGAGTCTTTCCAGAACACCAGTAACGTTTTTGCTGCCGACAAATCCGTAGTCCGCGGGGTTGTTATTAACCGCGCAGAAAACAAAAGGTATGTCCGTATTAATATAGTGCTTTGCAACATACTTCTGTGCATTATCGTCACCTGTAAAAACCAAGTCCGGCTTCCATGTGTCTATAAGTCCTCTCGCCTCGGTTGCAATCTTTTGTTTCCACTGCTCAGAGCTTTGTCGCTTAGTATCCATCTGGACGACCTTATACTCTACATCAAGGCCACCCAAACCGTCTTTAAATCCCTGGAATTGCTGATCCGTCCATGCCCATGGTGAATGGTAGCTCATCACGTGGAGGATCTTAAACCTTTTAGTCGGTACAACAGGCTCACGCATAGATGCATCTTTGATATGTTTAGCTATTTCTGCTTGTGATGTTTTTGGCGTTGTCCCCCTTAAGAAAAATATCACTGCTATACCAAGAACCACCAGTAATAAACCCAAGAGTACAACATTTTTGCTATTGATACTGTCTTTTATGCCACTCATTTTATGTCTCCTTATTCATTTTTTCTTTTTGTTCTTAACAACCAGCAAAACTTATCTACTACCAATGCGTTTAGAAGCTCATCTTGAGCCTTATACCCGGGATCAAAACTGGATCTTTGTCAGAATTTGTGCCCGGGTTGAGTAGCGTTTGAACATCGAGCATCAGTGAACACCAATCCGAAATATGGATTTTATAGTAGGCTTCAAGAATAGTTTCTGTGTGTGTTGCGTTCTTGGCGCGACGGTAGTCCTGGTGGGTAATTCCCTGTCCAACGCCAAATCCAAGTACATCCTTTTCGCGAGCAGGATTGATGCCTTTCCATGTCCCCCCAAGACTCCAGTAATTAGCGAATTTCCGGACATGTCCATCGTCCCAACCATAACGGAAAAAAGCCCCAGCTCTTTCCGTCAACATCTGATCAAAGCTAACGCCGAATCCAAGTGTATCCCGCTCATAACCATTGCCATCATGCCTCGCTAATGGTTGTGGATCATACCAGAGGTCAAAGCGATAATTGCCTTCAAGCCCCTTGCTGTTTTTGGTTTTTATTCCCAGCTCACCCAGTGTTATAAAGTAGTCTTTGCCGTGAAAGGCGGTGTTCAAACCTGTTTCCGAGCGGATTCCCTGTGCGTCGAGTATGCCGGCCTGAACATAAAGCCGGTCTGACAGGTCATATCGGCCTAAGGCACCAATGGTGTGGTACCTGTGGGGGAGCATCTGGTTTTTGACCAAAGAGTGAGAGAAGAAATCCCAGGTCCCTGCTACTTTGTTTTCGTCAAAATAGTCGGGACAGCTCAATTTACCGAGCGCGATAAGGAGCTTGTCATCTAAGAGTTTCTGTTCAAGATAGAGGTTTGCCACATAACCCAATTCTGTTTCATAAGCAGCCCAATCCAGGTTGAGCTTGGAACCGACCAGAGGTGTAATGCCGTTTGGGGGCTTGCCATCTGTGTTGCTGCCTCTTGCCTTGAAAATAAGTTTGGCGTCTTCCCAGAGCTTTTGCTTAATAGTCACATTCCACCAGAAAATGTTGCGTCCCTCGTGAGCTCCCGGCCCACTGAGGATATGTTGATGATGGTCATCCAATATAATACCAATACTTGTTCCATATTTTTCTTCCATTTGCTTTTTGAAGTCTTTCCATGACCCCAGCCAATCTGGAACGGCCTCGTATGGAAGCACAGGCCCCTCAGCAGGAGAGTACTTGATCCGAGGTCTGCCTATACCAAAAAGGTCCTCAAAAAAGTTAAACGGGGGTTTGGACTCCTGTTCGTCGGCACATACTTGCCTTACAGGCAAGAACTGACTCAGCAGGACTAATGCCAATACGAGACTCCATATTCTCGCCTTTTGCCTCCCATCCATGATCGTCACCCCCAATTAAAAAAGGTGATGCAAACGCCACGTCACAGTGAGCGGCTGCAATCATTTCCCCACCGGCCTCGGTTATCTATTTAATCAATCCTGAATATATTCTTACGAAAATATAACCGATACCGGCCTTTTTCCTTTTCATCCTTCAAACTGATATGCCAGCAGCAAAGACAAAACCACTCCTGAAGACTTTTCGTCATAAAGGGGCGGCTAATTTAGAAAAATGCTCCCCGGAGCTGGTTTATACTTGGCTTCCTACATTTTAGGACGTGCTATCCTGGATTATTTGGTGCGATAATATCTTTGCTTTTAAGTTATGGCAGGATTGTTCAAAAAAATCTGCTATATTCCGATATAATATGGTGGGAAATACGATCGAAACAAAACCATTAGCTGCATAAAGTTTAGAAATTTTAGTTCCAATAAGTGGGATTGTATCAATGATAAAGGCAGGAGTTCAAAACAGCCATCAGCTCACGTGGTTTCTGACCCAAAGCATTGCATTGTTGAAATCAAGAACCATCACGGTGTCCTGAAAATATTGCATCCCCAATATCGCGTCGCCGTCACTTAATAGCGGACTGCCGTCTGGAAAGATCGATATCTTTGCTTTTTGAATCATTCTGTCCCCCACCTGAAGCTGCGTGACGACACCTTTTCTGCAGGGAAGTCGCCCGATATACGGGTATAACTCTGTGTCCTCTTTGAGCCTGACGTTTTGTAGCTTGCCAGACAGTTTCTCCCAAAGTTCCTCGCTAAGTGACAGGCCGTTTCCGCTGCCCGTATCAAGCTGTACTTTCATCGACTCACCGGCAATAGGAATCTGAACAAAAAGAAATGCGTTGCCATGATCTTCTTCAATTGAAATTGGATATCTTGACCATGCTTGCTCCTGGTCAGGCTTGAAGGTCTTATTGCGCGAAAACTCTACCTCCCTTTTTATGCCGTCGAAAACGATACAACTGAATTCTCGTAGAGCTGTCAGCCCAACAATAATTGAGTCGTCCCTGGCAATTGGCATACCAAAAAACTTAAGCTCCAAATGCCGCTGCAAATACCAGCACGGAAAATCCTGAAGAGTCATCTGCCCTATCCGAAGCTGTGGAACATAACAAAGCCCTAAGCCGTAATCTTTTAAATCACCTTTGTTTTGTTGCACAGAATATACCGATAGATTATTTTCACGAACGTGAATATCGTTAACAAATACGCCCTGCGAGGCTCCGGTATCTAATACAACCGGGTACTTTTTCTTGTTGTCACCGATCTCACCCTCAACCACGATACAATGTTTTGTGCTATAAGAAGGATGGTATTTCACACGAATGGTTTGACTTCGCTCACCATCCTGAGCCTGTCGAAGGAATGTACCAGCTTGCTCAAATTCACTATCAATCTGCCAGTGAAGATTTTGACGGATGCCACTTATGTTTGCAATTTCCGCATTGGACCCGTTTGAGAGATTAGGCGTGTCAACTATAGCGTATTGAAAAGGTGATGTAGTGCAACCAGCTAACAAACATAAAACCGACAGAATAATAACTGACAAATATTTCATCACTGTAACTTCTCCACAACGATATGGCTTTCAGCTCCGCCTGCCACTCAACTGTTGTAACAGGCCATCCCCAAGCTGCGCTTGAGGCTGCCACACAGCTTTTTCAACTGTAGATTATGTTGATAATATTATACCAGATTAGGCCGGTAAAATCAAGCAAAACTTCACAGAACCGCGAACACACAGAGCCGCGACCGTAAGGGAGCGGTAAGTATCTGTGGATTAACAATCGAAATGACTTTTTAAAGAAATACGGCTGTGTGGCAGCCTCAATCCCGATTCATCGGGACGACGAAGCAATCTCAAATGGGATTGCCACGCTCACATCACTTCGCTCGCAATGACAGGAACCTCCATTTTGGTCATTTGAATTTTGAACATTGTTTAGTGCTTAGTATTCCAAATTTAGTGCTTTCCTTCTACGTTTCACTACGAAGGATAAATCCTTTTAATTCTACATTCTTCATTCTAAATTCTCAATTTCTTTCATCGCTTTCTCGAAATGGCCCAGCAGATACTTTTTGTCTGGGCCGCCGAGATGCTCCCAGGGTAAAATCTCATCTGCCTCGAAATGCCTTTGCGCAAGCTCGTCTATATTTAATCTGAATTTTTCAAAAGCTGTCCGCCATATCCTGAAGTCGAAACATTCGTCCCACAAATCAAACTTTGCGCCGGCCCTCCAGGCAGCTTCAATAACATCGCACAAACGCCTATCCCCCCTGCCTATCGCCGATTCCAATACGCTGCGGTCTATATCGTGGAACTTAAATTGCAAAAATCTTGCACGAAGCCTTTTTTTCTCATCGAGAATTAACTGCTTTGCCCGCTCGAAATATTCCCTCGGCTTTTGGCCGAGCCAGCCGAACGGCGTGTGTGGCTTGGGCACAAGCCAGCTTATGGCAATGTTGATATTAGCTGTCTTGCCATCGATTTTCTTTCGTAGGCGCGCTAATTGAAATGATAATTCTACAATCCGTTTTATGTCCTCTTCGGTCTCGCCAGGTAGGCCGACCATAAAGTACAATTTCAATTTTTGCCAGCCGGCTCTGTACGCTGCCTCCACCGCGGCAAATAAGTCCTCATCCTTGAGCGGCTTATTTATAACCTGTCTCAATCTTTCGCTGGCAGTTTCAACAGCAATTGTTAAACCACCTTTTCTCACCGAAGTTACCAATTTGGGAAGAAGCTTCAATTGCTGATCGACGCGCAGACTCGGCAGTGACAGGCCTACGTACTTGTCCTGAAAATACTCATGGAGCCGAGACGTTAACTCTTCGAGTTTAGGATAATCAGCAGCAGATAGGCTCAGCAGGCTGACCGTATTAAAACCGGTTGCGTGGTAACAGGCCTTTGCAGCTTCCACAATTCTTTCGATGCTGCGATAACGCACAGGTCTTCTGCAGAAACTTGCCTGGCAAAATCGACACCTGCCGGGGCAGCCTCGCATAATCTCGACACTTATCCGCTCGTGTATAATTTCGGTAAACGGAACTATCGGGCGAAATGGAACGGTAGCATTTTCGAAATCTCCAACTACGGCGTTTTGTCGCTTGTGGCTCGTATGAAGGGCAGGGACATAGACCCAATCGAATTTTTCAGAAGCGCATGTAAGGATTTCTTTTTTTGTTGCGCCGGCCTTTTTCTTGTCTTTGACTAATTGGGCAAGCTCAACAACAGCTTCCTCACCTTCACCTAACACAAAAAGGTCGATAAACTCAGCCATCGGTTCACAGCAGTTGGCCATACCGCCGCCGGCTATAACCAATGGATCGTTTTCATCCCTAAGGTTGCTTCGGATAGCGAGGCTGCCAAGGTCGAGCATATTGAGCACATTTGTATAGCAAAGCTCGTTGGTTAAGCTAAAGCCGACTATGTCGAAGCTTTTCAAGGCTGCTTTGGATTCCAGGCTAAATAATGGAATTCTTTTGCGGCGAAGATCCTCTTCAGCATCAATCCAAGGCGCAAAAACCCGTTCGGCAGCTACACCGTCAATCTTATTGAGAATATCATAGATAATAGCAAGGCCTGTATAAGACATCGCCACTTCATAGACATCGGGAAAACACAATGCAACGGCTAAATCGCACTGCCCGAGGTCTTTTTTGATTTGGTTTATCTCGCCGCCGATATACCTGCCGGGCCTGCGGACAAACGGCAGAAATTGCCGCTCAACCCTTTCAGCCAAAATTATTACATCTTTTTTATTCACAGCGACATTATAAATTGACTGACGACTATTTTCTATTGATTATTGTCCTGTTATTAATTATCAAAAAAGGGAAATCAGGCTACTGGGGAACGAATATCCGGTTGCGGTTGCGCGGCTCGTATCGGTTGCGTTAAGCGTAAAGCGTCTTTAAGACGTAACCGAAATACGATGGACGAAAAGAGTAGCGCAAACGGTTGACGAAATTCGCAACCTGATACTTAATTCCTGATGCCCTGATAACCACAAGAAAGAGCAGTGATTTTAGAAAGTTTATTATGAATGTGAAGAACAAGCAAAGCCTGTTTATAATCCTCGGTGCTTTATTAGTTATAGCGCTATACATTTTAATCCCAAGAGGCCCTATCGAAATTGATAGCGGCCAACACCTGGTCATGGGGACATTTGCACGCGTTGTCGTTGTCGCAGCGGATCGCAATACTGCTAATAAGTGTATTAATGACGCTTTCACAGAAATCCAAAAAGTTAACGAGTTGATGAGCAGTTACAAAAGCGATTCGCAAATAAGCTTAGTGAACCGTAACGGCTTTAAGCGTGCTGTTGAGGTAAGCGATTCGGTGTATGAAGTTTTGCAAAGAAGCATCGAGTTCAGCAAGCTGACCGACGGAGCCTTTGATATTACTGTCGGGCCTTTGGTAGATTTATTTCGTAAAGCGGAAAAAATAGAGATCGCACCCAGCGAGGAAGAAATCACACAAGCCAAAGCCAAAGTTGGTTTCGAGAAGCTTGAGCTTAACGACCAAAATAAGACGGTCAGGTTTACCATTGAGGGCATGAGGCTGGACCTGGGCGGCATAGCCAAAGGCTACGCTGTTGATAAGGCAATTGAAGCTGCGAAAAAAGCCGGGGCGGTCGGTGCAATGGTCGATATAGGCGGTGACATTCGCTGCTTCGGCACAGCTCCACACGGCAAGGAGAGCTGGATAATTGGCTTACAGAACCCAAGCACCAACAGCAATGTCGGAGAAAATAATATTTTGCTGGAGTTGAAATTAACAGGCCAGGCTGTTGCCACCAGCGGCGATTATCAGCAGTTCGTTCTAATAAAGGATAAATGCTATAGCCATATCATAAACCGCCTGACGGGAACAAGTATGGAGGGTCTATCCAGCGTGACGATTATCGCGGATAATGCCATCGATGCTGATGCACTGGCAACGGCGGTCAGCGTAATGGGAGCAGAAAAGGGCCTTGCCTTAATTGAAAAACTGCCGAATACAGAAGCAATTCTGATTCCAGCCTTCGCGGGAATGACAAGTCAGCCGAAAAATGAGCTTATAAAAACCAGCGGGGTAGACAAATACATAAAGTAATCTTCCAAAGATATGCAACCTGCTTTTGCTTAGGTGCTTATCTTTTCAGCGGGTTTTTTGCTGGGTTGTCGAGATTCAGGCGCGGTTCTGCCACGATAGATGATGACGCCGGTCGGGCATTTACTCATAGCGGCCTTATTCTTTCCGACCATCAGTGTCTGCGGCGCGATAGTATTTCTTTTGGCAGAAACTCCCATATTTCTCTTCGGACGCGTCGTGCAAGTCTAACGCTCTGTTGGCCACTTTTGGAAAGTTCGAAGTGCTTTATAGAAGTCTTCACAATGAAGTCATTTCGAGCGGAGGCTCCGAAGGGGCCGAAGTCGAGAAATCTGCATGCAATATCGCAGCTAATCCAGATTTCTCCACTCCGTTCGCTGCGCTCACTACGGTCGAAATGACATTTTTTCTACAAAGCATTTTGGTTCTTGAATAGGGTCGGACAACCTCTGGATATTTTCAATGTGTGCGAGGCCATCTTAAGGTCATTCTCGGCCTTGATGATCCACTCGCGGGCAATAGCAATAGTTTTGCTATTTTCGGTCATATAGGAGCTTTCCCTCCCGATCAGCAGGTCGTTCGATCGTACCAACAATCTTCCTGCGCCACTCCAAGTCATCGGTAGTGACCACAATCACATCCTTGGCAATAGGAATGTCATGTAGCGCCACTGCAATTTCTATGGCCTTCTCGCGTTTTGAACCCGAAACAGGCATCACAACAAGCAGGTCCACATCGCTATCCAGCCCCGCCTGTCCACGAGCGTGCGAGCCAAAAAGAATAACCTTGTCTGGCTGGAATTGCGTTACGATGCGTTTGGCCATCTGCTGGATATATCTTTTTGTCGAGTTTTGAACTCTGGCCATGCTTAATTCCCCTTCGGGAGATTCATTGCTTTTTTACCACTTCCAGAATACAAAGAAAATAACGCATTTGCAAGGTGAACTCCGCAATAAACCTGTCCTGAGCCGGGTCGAAGGATTGCGGGGCTAAACTTACGTTGATGCAGCAGCGGGTTTTTTGCCTGGCTGGCGAGGTTCGGGGGCGGTTCTGCCACGATAGACGATGACGCCGGTCGGGCATTTGTTCATCGCGGTTTCAGTCTGGTCACTTGGCTGGTATTTCTCATAATTCATTCGAGCTAAATTATCTTCAACTGAAAAAATGTCGCTTTGTTTTACGCAGATGCCGCAGCCGATACAGCCGACCTTGCACATCGACCGTGCCACTTTGCCGGCCTCTTTGCTGCTGCAGGCAACAGTCATCATATTTTCATAACGGAAAGGAACCATCTCGATGAGATTCCGTGGACATGCCTTTGAACAGGCTGTACAACCGGTGCATTTTTCATAGTCAACGACGGCTAAGCCGTCAACAATGTGCAGGGCATCAAACTTGCAGGCCCTTATGCAATCACCGAAGCCGAGGCAGCCGAACTTGCAGGCCTGCACGGGAGCCAGTGCGTTTGCAGCTATGCAGCTTTGTATGCCCTGATACTGTGCGTGATAAGTCTTGTCGGCCTTTTTCGCTCTACAGTGTACAATAGGTCTAAAGGGAAACCCATCCGTGCGAACCTGAATATTTAGAATCTCGGCGATTTTACCGGATGTTTGCGGCCCGCCCGGCGAGCATTTGCCAATCAGCTCTGGTTTTTCCAAAACTGCCTTTGCGTATTGGGCACAGCCGCCGAAGCCGCAGGCTCCGCAGTCCAGGTGAGGAAGGACCTCATAAACCTGCTCCACCTTCGGGTCAACTTCGACCTTCAACTTCTCCCGTGCTATCAGGAGCACTATTGCAAAACCGCTGCCCAGGCTCAACATCGTAAGGCCCGCCGGCCAGGCGCTATTCCACAGCTCAAAATAGATTCCCGCTTGCGCGGGAATGACAAATGTTTCAATCATCGTATCATTCCTGCAAAACCCATAAAGGCCATAGCAAGCAGCCCTGCGGTAATCAGCGTAATCGGCGCACCCTTCAAACACTGCGGCACATCAGCTAAATTCAGGCTCTCACGAATACCAGCCATAATGCAGATGGCCATAGTAAAGCCGATGCCGGCACCAAAACTAAGAACCACCGCTTCGAGCAGATTGTCAATACCCCATAGATTGATAAACAGGCACAAACCTAAAATCGCACAGTTTGTGGTAATCAAAGGCAAAAAAATTCCAAAGCTCTCGTACAACGACGGGAAAAACTTTCGCACGTACATTTCAACAAGCTGGACGGCACCGGCTATAACCAATATGAAACAGACATATCGCGTGACCTCCAGCGGCGTACCTATCAAAATTAAATGGTCAATCAACCATGTCAACGTGCCGCTCAGAGTCACAACGAATGTCACCGCCAAACCCATGCCGAAAGCCATGTCGATTCTGCCGGAAACGCCAAGATAGGGACATATACCGAGAAACTTCGTAAAGACAAGATTGTTGACTATGACGATAGATATAAAACCCATAATTAAAATGCTAAGAGTATTCATTGTTTCATTCCTCGTATTTCGTGATTCGTCATTGGAGAAAGGTCACGGTGGGGCAAGCCCCACCCTACCATCTCAGCTCTTATATTTTTCTTTTGGTGACCATATTGACCAGTCCTAACATAAGCCCCAAGGTCAAAAAAGCCCCTACCGGCATACTCATCGCAGCCCACGGCACAAATGCATCAGGCATTAATTGCACCTCGAATACCTTACCAGTGGAGAGCAGCTCCCTGACGCTGGCCAAAACGCATAAGACAAGCGTAAAACCGGCACCCATCCCTATCGCATCGATAATGCTTATGCCCAGAGTATTTTTACTGGCGCAAGCCTCCGCCCTGCAAATAATAATGCAATTAACAATTATTAACGGAACATAAGGCCCGAGCGTTTCGCTCATTCTTGGTAAAAACGCCTTCAGGAATAGATCCGCAATGGTAACAAAAGTAGCTATTGTCAACGTGAACATCAGGATTCGTAGGTGGGGCTTTAAAAGATTCCGCATCAGGCTGACCACGATATTGCTGCATACAAGCACAAAGACGACACTAAGGCCCATAGTCAAAGCCGGCTTGACCGCTGCAGTAACCGCCAGCGTGGGGCACATTCCCAGTACTAATCGAAAGACCGGATTTTCCCGCCACAAACCGGCTATGAGCGTTTCCTTGTAAAGTCCGGCTTTAGTGTCACTTTTATTTGTCATTACTGATTAGTCCCTTTTCGAGCATTTGCTTTTTAATCTGGAGCAGGGAATTATTTATAATCTTAACAACCGCCTCGCTGCTCACTGTAGCACCGGTTATCGCGACGATTTCAGAATCGATTTTTTCGGGCTTACCAGTCTTGACAAGCTTCAAGACATCAACCGGCGCCGACTTGAACTGGTCACGGTAGTAATCATCTTTTATCCGGTCTCCGACACGTGGCGTTTCATTGCTGGCCAGTACATTGAAGCCGGCAATTTTTTCAAAATTCTTATCAACAGCAACAACCAGCTCGATTTTATCCTGAAAACCTGGGCCGATGGCGTTAAAACTCCAGCCAATACATTCACCTGCCTTTGTTACGGCCTTGTAAATCTTTACTTTTTCTTTTTTGCCGCCGAGCGAATCAATTTCGAGCTCTATGGCTAACTCAGGCTTGGTTTTGGGCAGCAGAGCACCAGTCAGGTTGTTGGACTTCTCGGTTTTGTTCCATTCTATTCTCTCCGACAGAGCGTAATTAGTCGCCGCTATCAGCAGTCCAAAAAAGAACGATGATACAATCAACAGCCAGCTTTGTTGGATAAAATATTTTATTTTAAGCACCCGGTTTACCTCCTGCAGGAATGCGCTTACAGAGCCGGTCGATCAACGGTGTTAAGCCATTCATCAAGAGAACGGAAAACATCATACCTTCCGGATATTCGCCGACAATTCTTATGAGCATTGTTATCGTTCCGACTCCTATACCGAAAAGCCACATTCCCCTGCGTGTCAAAGGCGCAGTGACGGGGTCGGTTGCGATAAAAAAGGCACCTAACAGCATCCCGCCGCTGGTCAAATGAAAAATCGGCTGAACATACGCATCGGAATTTATCAGGTACGCAATCGCCGCAAAGACAAAAGCAGATAATATTACAGCTAAGGGTATGTGAAAGGTTATCGTCCGTCTTATGAATAGATAAATTGCTCCAATCAAAAGTGCAATTGCGCTGGTTTCGCCAAGACAGCCGCCAACCGCTCCCGTGAACGTAGGTTTTAACTGTTCATTAAGGATTTTGATGTATTTCTCGGCTTCAGCTTTGGCATCAGCGTATGCCTTGGTCTGCTTTTCCGCTTCGGCCATTGCCTCAGCATAGGTCCCGGCCCATTTTTCTTCATCAGCCTTAGTTTCAGCTGTTGCCTTAGCTTTGGCATGAGCCTCAGCCTTTTCTTTGCATTCTGCTATTGCCTTCGCAAGGGACCTGGCTTGTTTTTCGGCTTTAATAGCCTGTTTACTCCAGGCCAATGGTGTTGCCTGCGTCCTTGCATCAATCTTATTATCCGGAGAAATCTTGGGTATAGTGACATTGACTGTTGCCGGCACCATCCAGGTTGTCATTAACATGCCAAAAGAGGCGATCAGGAACGCCCTGCCAACCATAGCAGGATTGAAAATGTTGGAACCGAGTCCGCCGAAGACCATCTTTCCGATCGCAACGGCGAAACTGCTACCGATTACCGCAACCCAAAAAGGCAAAGCAGGCGGAAGTGATAAAGCCAGAATAACGCCGGTAACAACCGCACTGAAGTCACCAAGGGAATTTGGCTGTTTACGAATTAGATTGCAAAGCCACTCGGTTGCGACCGCTGAAATAACACAAGCTGAAATAAGAATAAGAGCATAGAAGCGAAAATAATAGCCGGCTGCCGCCATCGCAGGCACCAGACCGATTATGACATCTATCATTACAACGCGCGTTGATAAGCGTTGACTGATATGCGGTGCGCACGAAACTCTTATATCACTTAACATTCAAACCTTTCCTGTTGTAAGACTATCAATTTCCTATTACGATGGCATCTTCTTCTTTTGTCTGGCTAAAAGGTTCTTTCCAGTTTTAATATACCCTGTCACCTCTATATTGGCTGGGCAGACGAAACTGCAGCAGCCGCACTCTATACAGGCATTGATATAGTAACTCTCTGCTACATCCAAGAGATTATTCTTAACCGCGTGGGCAATCTTAGTAGGATTCAAATTTTCAGGACAGACCCGCAGGCATCTGCCGCAGTGAATGCAGGGTGTCTGACGCCGTGCGAATTTAGCTTTGCCGATTTCTTCTCCTGTCAGGACGGTTACAGCATTGGTAGTCTTTGTAATAGGTGTATCCAGGTCCGCGATTGCAATTCCCATCATTGGCCCGCCGACAACGACCTTGGCAGACTTTTTGGTCACACCTCCACAAAAATCGATAAGCTCACGGACCGATGTTCCTATGGCAACATTGAAATTACCCGGATTGGCGATTGCCTCGCCGGTGACAGTCACCACCCTGTAAGTCAGCGGTGCACCGCCGATTACCGCTTCGGCAATTGCCGCTACCGTAGCGACATTAAGCACTACCACTCCAATCGCAGGAGGAATTCCGCCCGTGGGGACATTTTTTTTCAGAATTGCCTTTATAAGCTGCCTTTCGCCGCCTTGTGGATACTTGGTTTTAACGGGAACAACTTTAATATTATCGCTATTTGTGAAATTGCCAAGCGCTGCTTTCATAACTTCTATCGCCCTGGGCTTATTATCCTCGATGCCGATAAAAACCTGCGAACAACCGGCGGCCCTTTGTGCAAGTTTCAACCCAGTGATAATTTGCTTTGCTCTTTCAAGCATAATTCGATAGTCACAGTTAATATATGGCTCACATTCGCAGCCATTGATGATCATTATCTCCTTGGGCATCCGCGGATCAGGTTCTATCTTCACCCTTGTCGGAAATCCTGCACCACCCATACCGACAATTCCCGCCTTACGGACTGCCTCACATATCTGCTCCGGCGAGTACCTGCCTACATCAAAATCTTCTTTCAGCTCAAAGGCAGAGTACTTTGTAGGATGGTAGCGGTATGCTTCTATAATTACTGCTGGGCTTCGCCCTAAGATAGGGTGAGACCGCAGCGCTATTTCTTTTACTTTACCATGGATGGGTGAATGTACAGGCGCAGAGACGTAAGCATCCGAGTCGCCGATTTTCTGCCCCGCCAGGACCATATAGCCTTTCCTGACCAGCGGCCGGCAAACAGCACCGATATGCTGGCTGAGCATTACAGCAACGGCTTTAACATTGGGACCTGGTTGTATTTCACTATCGCTGGTAAGGTCCTTTTCCTCGGGTGGATGTACACCACCGGGAAAAGAAAATCTTCCTCTGGTATTTACTTTCATGCTTTGAAAATTCTCAGAACTACCTGTTTTTACGAAATTCTTCGGATTCGACAGGCTCACCACAAGTATTTATCATTTTTATAACTAACATAACCACAAATGTCACTGACAGGGCAAACAAAAAGCCAAGGATTGTCTGCAACCATATTGCACTGCCGTAAGGTATCTTGACGATTATCATCTTTTCTAAAGTTCGTTCGAAAGCTGCCAATGAAATAATAAAAACCAGTATGGGCAACAGGAACGCGAGACTGACTTTTAATACAACCGAAGTGCCCTGTAAACCTGCCAGCTTACGGTAAATAGACTGGCAGTTATGCTCGTGGCCACAGCCTTTAGCTCTCCGTAAGGAGTCCCTAGGACTGCCACAGGTACAGGTTTTTTGATCAACCATAGTTTTTCACTACCATTCAAAGTAAACCATAATTTATAATAGATGCTAATTAAATTTTCAAATATAACTTTTTCATAATTGTGGGGATGAATATGCATGGGAAGCTGCCGTTATTGAGCTTCATCTTTAGTCTTTGTCTTTACGGAGGTTGCGCAGTCAATCCTATAAGCGGTGATGAAGATTTCATGCTTTATCCAGAAGAGCATGATATCGTAATAGGCAGCAAATATGCTCCTGAAGTTGAAAAACAATTAGAGGGTAAAATTCCCGATGAGAGTGTGCAAAATTACCTTGACAGCGTCGGCCAAAGAATCGCTCGTATCAGTCACAGGCCCGATTGGGAATATCACTTCACCGCCGTAGAGGATAAATCGGTTAATGCACTTGCTCTACCCGGCGGATATGTTTTCATTACGAAAGGAATGCTTCAGAAATTAACAACAGAAGCACAATTGGCATCTATCCTTGGGCATGAAGTGGCGCATGCTGTTGCGCGAGACAGCGCAGCAGCAATAAGCAGGGAAATCGGAATAGGTATCTTGTTTGCTGCGGCAGCAACTCAGGATACGCCCCGCGGTGCAATAACGGCAGCAAACATGACAAGGCAAATTCTCGGTCTGCAATATAGCAGAGAGGATGAAAAGGAAGCCGACCTGGCAGGGCTGGATTATATGGTTCGGGCCGGCTACGACCCTGCCGGCATGATAGAAACTATACAGATGCTTCAAGATGAGCAGAAAGTTAGGCATATCGAGTTTTTCTCAACTCATCCCAATCCCCGAAACCGTATAATATATCTAACACAGAAGATTCAAAAAAAGTATCCTGACCTTGGGGAATTAAAAATCGGAAAAGAGGATTATCAACGACACATCCTGGAACACTTAAAAAAATAGAAAATTACGAAAGAAAATCAGGATATCAGATATGAATTTATCTGATATCCTGAAGAATCGCATTACGCAACACCCTAAACTATAACCTTACATTTCAGCTATTGACGCCGCTTAGCGAGTCGTTCCTTTCGTGAAGTCTCCGTTGCACTATATCCGCAGTCAGGACATCGGTCCGGCATACCCTTGGAAATTCCATAAAAGAAAATTTTCCCACATTTCTCACACTTCTCGGCTTTGTAAACACTTGGCTCTCCACATTTTTTACAAGTCAGAGGAGGTGTCTGATTTGACAAAGGATTGGCTTGCATCCTCTCTTTTATCTGCTCGTAGTAATCTCTCTGATCTATTTGATATGCTTCACCACACTTTGGATTGTTGCACTTGACCCAAAACATCTTCTCGCCTCGCGGAATGTCCTCAATACTACCTGATCCTCCCGAGCGGGTCATCAGGAATACGACAACGGCCAGGATTAAACACAGGACAATGACAACAACATAGATCGTGTTTTTCATAGTAAATTCTCCAACACATAAACAACATTTCAGTCAGTCATTTCACTATAGGTTATAGTCCCCTAAATTCTTTGTCAATCGCTTATTTTTTTATGATGCCCCTTTTGTTACTTCCCGTTCGACCTGCAGGCCCTTGACAGGTGAGAATCAGGCCAGAATAAGTATATCAGCTACGTGCAGGCCGCCGCCGTAAAAGTTTTGTGTTTTTAAATCAGTTTGGTAAAATTTACGTTTGCTCGACATAGTGAGACAGTAAACAGAACATTTTTGGATTTCTCCGCCAGAATGATAAAGCCTAAGCAATCCTGGACATCGAGGTGGCACCGAGAATATAATATTCATAGCCCCTGGGCCAAAACAGGTAGATGTAAGCCGGACATGTGGCATGAATAGATGAGGACATTTGAAGATTTCTGAAAAAATTAATGTCAGAACAAGAAATTTATTCCAATCTTGACTGTCGTCAGGCAAGTATAAAGGTAAAGGAAATGAAATACAAAACAAGAATATCTATCGTAATCTATTACGCTGTACTATTTGTGACTCTTTCTGCTGGAGTATCCTGCCGCAGTACAACAGTCCCGCAAGAGCCGTTAGTCCTTGAGCTTGAAGGAGATTTAAGAGTACACGACCCGGTCATCATAAAAGAGGCGGACACGTACTACATATTCTCGACCGGAGGTGGGCGGCGTTCGGGCATTATACCAATTCGTCGTTCGAATGATTTATACAACTGGACTCTCTGTGGGCATGTATTCGACAGACTCCCTGAGTGGGCCACGAAGGAGATTCCGGGAGCAAGAGGAGCTTGGGCACCGGACATCTCTTATTACAACGGCAAGTACCATCTCTACTACTCGGTATCTACCTTCGGCAAAAACAACTCTGCCATCGGGCTGGCTACCAATAAAACACTCGATCCGAATAGCCCCGATTACGAGTGGGTCGATCAGGGCCTCGTCGTTCGCTCGTATGAGGGAAAAGATGATTGGAACGCCATCGACGGCAATCTTGTCATCCAGGATGAGCGCAATGTGTGGCTCTGCTTGGGAAGCTTCTGGGGTGGAATCATGATGAGGCGTATCGACCCCGAGACCGGAAAGCTTTCCACTAAAGATACTACGCTGTACTCCCTGGCAAGGCGTCCACGAACAGAACAACATCAAACTCCGCCGGTCGAGGGTGCCATTGAGGCGCCGTTCATTATTCGACACAGAAATTACTGGTACCTGTTCGTATCTTTCGATTTCTGCTGTCGTGGGACAAAAAGCACATACAACATCGTGGTCGGTCGCTCCCGCCGTATCACAGGTTCTTATGTGGATAAAAAAGGAAAACCCATGATGAAGGGCGGCGGTACCTTAGTAATTGCAGCAACGACTCCGAACTGGCGAGGCCCTGGACACCAGGCTGTGCTTCAGGAACCAGGTGGAGACTACTTAGTTTTCCACGCCTACCACGGTCAAACCGGCAGGTCTGAACTAAAGATTTCCACGATAGTGTGGGAAAAAGGCTGGCCGCGAGTTGGAGAGCTGCCGTAGTTCATTATTAGGTTGTACAGTGCCATAGTTGTTGGTAGAATTCCGATTCTTATATGTGCCTGAATACATAATTCGGTCTTTGATGTCATAATAAAATCGGATATCTGTTTACAACAACATATCAGAAAGTAAAGGAGAATTGATTATGAAAACAAAAAATTATGCCGGTTTGGTACTCACAATGCTCTGTGTATTTGGGGGCAGTTTTCTCGTGCAATCGATTTCGCACGCCGCCGGTTCGGAGGCTCGCCCCGTTAGAAATACCAAAGGAGAGCAATTTCTAACATTCAGAGACATTTCTAACGGGGCGAGGATAAAAATCGATATCGATCGGACAATCGGCCAAATTGATAAAAACATATACGGGAATTTCGTCGAGCACCTGGGACGGTGCGTTTACGGCGGAATTTATGACCCTGATTCGGAGCAGGCCGATGAGAAAGGTTTTCGCAAGGATGTATTGGAAGCGATAAAAGGCCTAAATGTCACTATTGCCCGTTATCCGGGAGGTAATTTTGTCTCCAACTACCACTGGCTTGATGGAGTAGGTCCTCAAAGGACACCAAGATTGGAGCTTGCCTGGGCCAGGTTGGAAACGAACGAATTTGGAACTAATGAATTCATGGAATTTGCCAAAAAGATAGGTACTGAGCCCTATTTTACGGTGAACATGGGTACCGGCACTATCGAGGAAGCACAACGCTGGGTGGAATACTGCAACGTCAAGGAGGGGCCATACTTTGCAGAACTCAGGCGCAAGCACGGGTATCCTGAACCACATAATATTAAGTACTGGAGCCTCGGAAATGAAATGGATGGCTTTTGGCAGATGGGACACCTCAATGCCGAGGACTACAGTAAGAAAGCCCGTGAAGCGGCAAAGCTAATGAGGCTTACCTCACCCGGCATCAAATTGGTCGCAGCAGGTTCGTCAAACTATCGGCCCAACGCCGACCCTGATGCATGGAACAGCGCTATACTACATGAATTAAGGGATGTAGTGGATTACATAGCTCTTCATATCTACGTGGGTAATCCTGAGAATAACTACTACAACTTTCTTTCGACTCCTCTTGTCTGTGAAGAACGCACCAAGGTGGCCAAAGGCATGATCCTGGAAGAAATGCTTAAAGCCGATCGCGGCGACCGTGACCCTATATACATCGCCTGGGATGAATACAACGTATGGTATCGCGCCAGAACTACAGATACTATGAAAGGGACACGAGCTTTGGAGGAGCACTATGATCTGGAAGATGCCTTGGTAATCGCAGGATTTTTAAATGTATTTATCCGAAACGCAGATATTGTAAAAATGGC
>Ga0315533_1000275_pt1 | contig 47646 bp, 53 predicted proteins | sample SalMarSW160130MG_FD_203081 | JGI IMG/M metagenome (GOLD analysis project Ga0315533, IMG submission 203081) | Salt marsh sediment microbial communities from the Plum Island Ecosystem LTER, Massachusetts, United States - Salt Marsh Sediment SW1601-30 ...
AGACCAGCCTGCCCTGAGGGATCTCGAACTCCATCTTCGGTGGCATATCCGTCGACAACTCCAGCGTCGCCACCTCGCTCTTAGCCCCAGCCTAGAATATCTGCCTGTACCTGCCGTTCTTCAACATATACAGAAGCTCCGGCATCCTGTCACTCTCAACGATATCGTCATAAGACTCCGGGTAACGGTCCCGCACACGCACATACTCCCGCGGCTGAACGATCAACACCAAGTAATACAGGCTCCCGTACATCTCCCTGAACAACCGGAACTTCGTCGTCACCTCCTCCTCGTGCCCCTGCCTCCACACCCCAACATCCTGAGAACGTTCACAGACCCCATCCCATTAATAGACAAGAGAAGAGGCCCACGAGGTCCAAGGTACACGGCAATTAAAAAATTGTAAACGCAGAAAGATTCAGCGACCTATAAGGCCGTCAACCCCACCAACTTAACTAAGCCTTATCTTCGCTTCTATCTTGATCGCGATCTAGACTGGTTGAGATCACACATCAGATGATGTTGAACACTCTCCAGACGGTAGGTCTCCTAAACGCGCACGTCTGTTTGGTTTAAAAAAGGGTGTTGAAGAAGAGCTTGTACGTGCCGTGGGTCTGAGCCCGGTGCTGCGGCCTGAAGCCGAAGAGCACTATCTCGCCCTCTCCCACTCTGGCGACCACCATCGCGGGCTTCTTCCTCAGCTTCTCTTCCCCTATCAGCCAGCCGCTCTCCAGGAGGTCCCTCTCACCGTAGCTCACGACAACTTCGTAGCGGTCGTTCTCCCCGGAGGGAAGGATCTCGAAGGCGAGGCCGTCCCAGAAGAAGACGAGGCCCTCGGGCGGCATACCGTACCCCATGGGGTGGCAGGTGTCTATCTCGGCGTGGATGGTCGACCCGGGGCAGAAGAACTCCTTCGTGTCGAGGCCATCGAGGACGTTCCTCACCTTCAAACTGAAGGCGTTCACCGCGAACACGCTGGAAGCGTTGATGCAGACAAGCCTTCCGCCGGCCCATACAAACTCCCTGAGGGACTCGACGCCATCCTCCCCCAGCCCGCTCCTGTACTCCGGGGGGAAGCTGGGCAGGGGGCGGCCCCTGGCTCTCGCATATTCCTCCAAGCCTTCTCCCGTGATCAACGCCTCGGAGTCGTCAGGCATGATGATGACGTCATATCTATCATGGAGACCGCCCTCCCTGACGTCCTTGTCCATGATGGTCGTATAGGGGAAGCCGAACTGCTCCAACACCAGCCTCGTCCACCCCTCGTCGGCGTTCCCCCCGTAGAACCGCTGGAATAGGCCGATCCTTGGCGGGCCGACCTGCACAGTAGACTCAGGTTCATCGGACATCGGGTAGAGCGTGACACGCTTTTCTGCGGCGACCCGTCCCAGCTCCTCCTTCTCGACGCCTTTGACGATGAAAGCGCCCGGGGGGAGACGCGCATCGCCGCAGTCAAAGGATTCTGTGGACCGCCAGACATGCGCTCCCTCTACGAGTAGCTGATTCACGGCTGCGAAGCTGTCGTTGAGACGGGGATCCAGCGCATATCCGATCGTGGACTCGCCCTCCAAGCCTCCGCGGGGCCAGACGGGTTCGCTGACCTTGGATAGATCGGCTTCGAACGTACACTCTACAGGATCGACCCTTACCCCCATGAACTCGTGCATGGTGTCCGCCCCCTTGTCCTTGGGCCTCCTCGGGGTGCCGTCCTGATCCCGGGTCCAGGCGTTGTCCGGGTAGAACGTCCTCCCGAGCAGCGATTTGATGAGGCCGTACTTGGGCTGGTCGAGCCTGACGACGTATGACCCCGCAGGGTAGGCGACGTCGTCCGCGGTGAAGCCCTCATCGGCGACGTGGATCTCGATGCCCTGGACGAGCAGCTTCTCAATGAGCTTGCCCGTCGTGACGGGGTCGTGCTGAGCCCTGGGCACGACATAGGCCACCGTTTTAGAAGCCGCCCCTCTCTCGATCTGCCTCTTCGCCTTGAGGTAGGCGTTCCTGAGGACCATATCCTTGTACCGGGCGGCGATGTCGAGGGTCGCCCAGGCGCAGATCTTCTGCTGCTCCACGACCTCCCTGAGGGTCCACCAGCCCCCCTCCCACGGGTGGGGGAAGTTGACCTGGGCCGCGTAATCGGGAAAACTATAGTGGCCCCCCGCCAACTGGCCGGGGTGGACGTAGAGGGGGGTGGCTAGCTTGGCGCTCGCCGACTCGGTGAGCATCCCCGCGATGTTGTGGTGGTTGGTGATCCTGTGCCATCCGAAGTGGCCCCAAGCTGGGAACGGCATGGCGCCCCCGATGACCCCGGTCTTCCCCGCCTCCTCGAGCATGTAGGCCTGGTGAGCCCCGTACCATGCGTGCTCCCTGTAGACCAGGGGGTCCGCGAGAGGCCTGAAGGGCTCGCAGTAGGGTGGGATGTAGAACCTCGCGCCGTAGCTGCCCATGTGGTGGTGGTCGACATAGGCCTGGGGTATCCATCTCCGGAACAGGATCTCGGCGACGTACTTGGACTCCTGGAGGTTGGTCTGGAACGCGTCCCTGTTGTTGTCGTGGCCGGCGTACTTGTGGTAGAGCCACGGCATCATGACTCCCTCGTACTCGGTGCCGAGCTGCGAGTTGTACCAGTCGGTGACCATGATCTGGCCGTCGGGGTTGAAGCACGGCACCATGACGAAGATGACGTTCTCAAGGATCCTCGTGGTCTCCTCGTCGTTGCGGCTGAGGAGGTCGTACGCGAGCTCCGGGGCCATCTGGGTGCCCCCGATCTCGGAGGCGTGGAGGCTCATCGACTGACAGCCCACGGCCTTCCCCTCCTCAATCAGATCCGTGACCTCTCCCTCAGTCAATCCGCGAGGGTCGCTGATCTTGAGGTTGATCCCCCTCAGGCCCTCCAGGTTCGCCAGGTTCTCTGAAGACGAGATTATCACCTCGAGGAAAGGCTCACCCTCGGTGCTGGGACCCATGTCGTTGACCTTTATCTTGCCGCTCTGGTCTTGGAGCAGGTAGAAGTACTCGACGATCTTGTCCCAGCGAGCGATCTTCCTGTCGCTCCCCATCCTGTAGCCGAAGAATTCCTCGGGGGATGTCAATTCGGACATTATAGTTTACCACTAAAAAGGGTTCACTGTGACGATAAAAGCTATTCAGGTTAAGGAAAGGATGAGAATATCCGAAAGAGGTGGAGAGGACTCGCGCGCAGGCAGATTAAATAATTAATAAATAAAAAGGGGATACAGAATGTCACAACTTTCTAAAACGACATTCATAAAAAGGTAAAAAGGTTTTAGCCACCATGGTTCGGGAACACCGCGAGCCTTCTTCCATGCGGATCAAAGGCACTATAATCGACCTCGAGACAACGGGAGAATTCGATAGAGAGTACCCCTCCGGGGACCCGAGGCAGTACGCCAACATCAGCCCAACGATCTTCGGCTACATCACAGGCGAGACCCTGGCCCAGCACTGCGCGGAAGGAGAGGAAGAGATCCAAGACATAACCGAGATCATGAACGACTCTATACCCAGACTCGAAAAACCGTTCTACGCCCTGAACTGCAACTTCGAGAAATGCGTCATCACCAACACATGCGGACAGGAACATCCCTTCCTAGACGTACGGGAGAGAAAATACCGTGGCTCAAAATGGGCGATAAGAGAACGTCTAGGCATCCCCACCTACGACGACCCATTCGAGGGTAACGGCCTCCGCTGCATGCTCGAATGGCACGAAGGCAACTACGACGACTGCCTGAGGCACAACCGGGCCTGCCTACTCATCGAAAGAGATATCCAAGAATTCGCAAGAGGAATAAGAGTCTAAGACTCATCAGAATAATGTTTCAAATAGAAAATATGTTTAATGTTATATTTACATAATTAATGATGGGCTTCAAGGGTCTCAACGTGGGTCTTCACCTCATTGGGGCCTCTGCAATCTCCTCCAGGCATATCAGGTCTTAATTGTGTGCATATGCACATTGTTAAACGTTGTAGATTTTGTAAATACCTTCTTGGTACGAAAACCTGGAATCGTTGTTTTTTTGCTATGAACAGTGTCTTAGATATCACGATATCATGTTTGCTGTTAATCTACCTTGATTAACCTCCATTCTCTATAATCTATCATCACCTTGATGTATCCCCTTAACATCTCATCCACCTCAGCTTCACCTGTGTCAACCCTCAAACAACTTAATTTATCCACCTTATCTCTCGTGGCCACGACGACGACACTCTCTTTCCCGACGGACCTGAGCACCTCAGACGAGAACTCTTGGTTCCCCCTCCCAAAAATGAAGCCTTGACCTCCGATGGGAGAGACGATTATCCTTGCTTCCTCAAACCTCGCTAAGAGACCCAGTATCCCCTTCTCGTTAAGATCTTCGCCGACAAGCTCACCACCATACACAGCGTCTACCCCCAACAACGTCTTGCCGACCCCCAGCTCATCAGCGATGGTTCTAGTCGTCGTTCCGGGCCCGAGCAGATACAAGACCTCACCCTCCATGTCTTCCACGACGCGCTTGGCGATGGCTCTCTGGTTTTCTATCTGTGACTCCCTGGGGCGGGAAGGCTCCTTTCCTGCCTGAACGAGATCTCTCACAGTGGGGACCTTCATATAGCCATACAATTTTACGTCAAGCCTAGACTTTCTGAATGCCTCCTCATTTATGTCCAGCACCTCCTTCTCGACGATCTCAACGTCTCCCCCCACAAAGGCGTCAACCACCTCAGCCGCCGCCTCTGCGCTGACCGCGAACACCGAGCCAAACATCTTCACGCCCGACGGGACCCCCAACACAGGCTTCTTTGATCCAACAACGTCGAAGACGTCTCTAGAAGTTCCATCCCCGCCGACAAACACGAGGATATCTATGCCCTCTTTCATAATCTCTCCTACAAACCTCTTCGTATCCTCCGCCGATGTGGTTTCCCCGCTGCCCGGTGAGCCCGACACACGGAATTTAATCCCTGATTCTTTAACCAGGTTTTCGCCCATGACCCCCGGCGCCGATACGATGAAGATCATATTCCTGTTCTTGATGCTAGACAGGAACCTCCTCCCCCTTTCAGGGGTGACGGGCCCAGCACCAAGCCTCAGTGCTTCAATGTAAGCGTCTCCATCCGTCCCTTTCAGACCAACGGCGCCGCCCATGCCCGCTATAGGATTCACCAGAAACCCTAGCCGTATCACCTTATGTCACACCTGTAAGGGGTTCCCGAACCATATAAGAACTGATAAACATATGAAACACACTGACACTTCTCTTCATCATAGGATGATTGCCTTAATGAACGGCCTATCGGACACTGGTTCGCTAACGCATAACCCTAAAACCTAAACCTCGAATACCTCAGAAAGACATCTTACAGAGACGCTTGATCAACCTCGCATAGTGCTAGCGCACTCGATCCCCATCGAACCATTAAGGAAAAACGCCTCTTCTGAGGCACGACTTTTATACCTTAAGTTGAGCGAAAAACACAAACAAACCTGTAAAATTTGGTTAAAAAAACCAATATTTGTATCTTATGCCTCAAAAACATCCCTAAAAGAGAAAATCCCCGAAATTTTGACGCTCTAGGGCTAAAAGACATATTAAATCGGACGGGAAATTGCGTGGCTCATATTTTATTCCCCCTTGAAATCTACCACGAAATGGTTAGCCCCATAAATGGCTAGACCCTAAGCACCTTCTCCGCCTCGTCCCTCAGGCTCTCAAACCTGTCGACTGGCAACGCGGTTTTCCCCTCATACTCTAGGAGCTGCTGGAGGGTGACTACCTTAGCCTGTGCTAGCTGCGAGTACAGCTCATCAAAGACCTGCATCTTTACACCTTATTAACGTTATATGCCATATTTAGGGATATAAAGTTAATTAAACGTAAAATGTTAAGGCTTATGGTTCTCCTTTAGTTTCTCTAGATATTGGAACATTCCACCGATAGAAACGTTCGGTAAAAACCGAACAAAGGTGTCACTAACCCCCAACTAGATAGTGTGTTGAATTAAAAACCGGTGTGCGTGTGTTCTTCACTGTTTTTGACCATAATATCCCTTTTTACGGTATACTGTGATCAATTATACGATCAAAACCATAAACGGTTTCAGGCACATCGGCACCCAACAGAAGCTCCAGGGAAACCGTTGTAGAGCGGATAGTATAGAGCCGCTCATGGTTCGAGCTTGACCAGATCGCTGATCAGCATGACCCTCAGCTCCTCCACCCTCGACAGGCTTCTGTCGTTGGTGATGAAGGCGTCCACCTCCGCCTCCAGGCATGACGCCAGCTGCAGGGCGTCGGGCAGCCTCAGCCCGTGCCTCGCCCTGAGCCCCGCGGCGGTCACCACCATCTCCACGCCGACCGGAGCCAGTGATAGGTTAGGGAAGTTCTCCATCCAGTACCTGTAGTCGGCGGCGGCCGCCCCGTCTCCCAGCGCCATGGGCCGCACCAGCACCTCGGCCAAAGACAGGACCGACGTGGAGGCCCACAGCTCACCCCCCTCGATAAGCCTGAACAGCGCGTCTGTGAACCCCACGTACATAGGGTTCGCCTCGAGGTGGTATGTGAAGCACATAGAGTCTAGGCCCACGCCGGTGAGGCCCTCGAGCCCTAGCCCCGTCTCTCCCACCCTCCTCGAAGCTCCTCCAGATAACTCTCCGCGTCGACGCCCTCCCAGACGCCTCTGTGCAGCCCCCGTCCGTACTCCGTGAAGCTCTCGGGTCTCCTCCGCATGAGTATGGTGCCGTCCTCCACCTCGACGATGAGGGTGTCCCCCTTGCCGAGACCTATCTTCTCCCTCACCGCCTTCGGGATCACCACCTGGTACTTGCTGCTCACCTTCACCTCGGAGACCATGTAAAACACCCATCAAATAAGTAAAACAAGATCAATATATTTCTTACCTAAGCATCATATGTAAGACAAACTCGATGAACACCTTCTCCCCGAGTAGACCATGCAGCTTCAATCACCTAACCGATATCCGTCACCGGAAAAAACGCTTATAACAAGCAACCAACTATAAGGGAAAAGCAAAGTCGTCGACCCAGCGAACCCCGGAAAAACGCTTATCGTAAGTAACCAACTATAAGGGAAAAGTCAACTCGTCGCCCGAAAAAAACGCTTATAGTAAGTAACCAACTATAAGGGAGACGCCTAGACGCCGATGCACGGCGCCAAGTAGTAGACGAGCCTGCCCTGAGGGATCTCGAACTCCATCTTTATCGGCATATCCGTTGACAGCTCCAGGGTAGCAACCTCGCTGTTGGCCCCAGCCGCGCTGGCGATGTCGCTCAAGTAGCTCAGCGTGAACGTGGCTCTGCTGTCCTCGTCCACCTTCAACTCCAGCAGGTCGTCGCTGTCCCGAGTCCACTCGCTGAAGCTGCTCCCCATGTCCCCCTCGGCGTTCACCTTGAACAGGTCGCCCTCAACCTCCACCCGGACGTGCTCCGACACCAGGCTCGCGTCCCTTATCGCCATCCGCAGCGCGTCCGTCGTCACCCTGGCCTTCGCCTTGAAGAAGATCTTCGGCTGAGGCACCTCCTCGTCCAGAGGCTCCAGGATCGGCATCTCGAACCGCCGGCTGTGGCCGCCCCGCTTGCAGTGGATCACCAGCCGCGCCTTCTCGGTGTTCAGCACTATACGCACCTGCTCGTCCCTGTCCACCCTGTCAAGGAACCGTAGGAACTCCTTGATGTTAATGCTCAGCTTAGGCTCCCCCTCGCACCTGTAGCTGTCGAAGAAGCCCCCCGGCAGCTCGAAGTCCACCATGGCCACGTGGCTCGGGTCCATAGCCAGCAGCTTCAGCTGCGCCTCGTTCATGGTGAAAGTTCCCTCCTCCACGATGACGCTAAGCGCCTTCACCAGGCTCCTGAAGGGGTCGATCCGTGAAACCTCAACCTCAAACAACGTCAAACCACTCAAATATACAGTGATGCTGCACTCTAGATAGACTCAAGCCCATAAAAATACATTGATTAGCTGTAGTCACGCCACGTGTGCCCGCACTTGGTGCACCTGTAGAACTGGGTCATGCTCTCGTCGATGCCCCGGGTCTGCACCATCCACCAGTACGCCTCGTTGTTCCCACACTTCTCGCACAGCGCCTTCGTCTTCGGCATAGTCGAGAGCTCACGCTCCTTCTTGCCTATGACGATGATCTTGTCACCCCCGTCGTTCTTCCTTGGGATGGTCCGGGTCTCCTCCAGAGGCTCCTCCCACCCGCATCTGGGGCAGACGTAGCAGCGCCTAGCGTTGTCGGCGGCGCAGAACGCCCCGCACTTCGGACAAAACTTCACCCGATGGCCTCCGTCTTTTTCTACTCCGGAAGCTATTATTATTAAACCTTGTGTAGTACGGATAGCTCCTCCGCGACGAGGGACGCCACGCGGAGAGCCTCTGGGAAGCCCTCCACGGAGCACGTGTCGAGGACCCTCTCGGCGTCGCCCCGCCCAAGCCCCATGGAGGTCACCGTGAGCCCCCGCCACAGAAACATGTAACGTTCATCCAGCTTGCCGCCCGCCCGCGTCAACCCCAGAACCGGCTTACCTGTCCCAGACGCCAAGGCGTCCAAGTCTAGCCCTACCTCGGGGGGCAGCTGATCCATGTCCACGGCTATCACACGTATCTGGTTAAAGTGGGCGGAGTCCCTGATCATACTCGCCGCGGCTGCGGTGATGTCCTGCGACGTGGAAGAACAGCATAGAACCCCGTCCATCCCCAGCCTACCCCTGTAGACCACGCCCACACATACATATGAGCCGTCCAGAGGCTCGGCCGCCAAGCCGAGGACCCTGATCTCCTTCTTGACCTGACGGATGCGCACCAGCTTCAAGCAGCCACCCCCAGGGATGGATCAAAAATAGTTAGGAGACGGTCTCTGCTAAGCTTTTCTCGAAATCGGCGAGGAACTCGTCGAGCTTACCGTCGGCATTCGCCACGGCCTTCTTGATCGTGTCGAGGTGCCTCTCCCCCCTCCTCAGCCTTATGAACAGGTTGCTCCTGTCCATCAGGGGATGCGGCTTGCTGTACCCAGCCATCTCCACGTTTTTATCCTCGAGCAGGCTGTCCTGCAGCAGGTTCAGCAGCGTATGCCCCTCGCCGCTGAACTCCATCTCCATGTACTTACCTTCCTGCTTCACTATGTTTATCTTCACACCAGCTCCTCCTTGCCGTAGCTCCTGACTGTCTTCCTCCGCTCCACCCTCCCGCAGTCGGGGCATGTCAGCCTCCCTCGGTCAAGCTCAAGGAGGCCGCCGCACCTGCTGCAGTAGGCGTATACGACGCCGTACTCCGGGTCCGCGAGGCTCATCTGGTTTAGCCTGTTCTTGACGTTCACTATCCGTCCCTTAACCGTGTCGCCGTTCCGGAGGGCCATGTCGATGTTCTTCGTGTAGTCGCGGCTGATGTCGCTTATGTGGATCACCCCGCTGTACGTGGGGTGGATGTGTCTGCCGTTGAGCATGAATATGTTGACGCGGGCGTCTCTCCGGGCCACCGAGCCGACCTCGGCCACCGCCACCATCCCCTCCTCGGGGACGATTATCTCCGGCGTCTTCTTCTCGACCGTTACCGACCTGGTCGCCTCGTCGTGCCTCGTGACCCCTATCTCGGCTGACCTGACCTCCCCGTCACTCTGGTACGTGCCCTCGCCTTCGTTGTACTCCTCTATCACGGCGAGCCTCTCCCCGGGGAACACTTCTTTCTCCTCTATCTCGTGCTTCTTAGCCATCTCTGTTTCCTTCTTCTACGTGACTTGCCCCGGTTTTGCGCCCCGGGGAAACGTTGTGGTTGAGCGTGATGCGATCCAGAGGGATCGGGGCTTCTATGCATACAGTTTGTAATAAACCCAGCGGTCACCCCAAGTACCCGTCGCCCCAGATGTCCTCCCATCTACGGTCGCCGAGCACCACCTCCGCCTCCAGCACCGTGAGAATGGGCCTGTCCACACCGCTCACGCCGTCGACGGATACCCTGGGGCACGCCGTGTTGACGAAGGCCTGCGCCTCGACGAAGTTGTTCAGGTGCTCCGCCCTGACCTCGTCCAGATATATGATAACCGCCTCGCAGCCCTTCGCGGCGAACCTGCTCTGAAGCGTCTCGGCGACCATGGTCGCCCGCTGCCCGGGCTTCGAGGAGACGAGCACCCCTATCCTCTCGGCGTCCCTGGCGGCGGCTACCTGGGCCACACGCTTCTTAGCGAGCTGCATCAGGTCGTCCTCCGTCATCAGGCTCACCGCGGCGTTGAACGGGTTGGCGACGACCACCGGCTTACCGGTGCTCAGGATAAGCCCCTTGGGGTGGAACTCGCCTCCGCCGACGTAAAGGTACGCCTCGACGTCCCCAGCCACAACCTGGGCGTTACGGTAGTAGCAGCCGAGAACCTGACCCGGGTAGGGCGCCCTCTCCGCCCCCTCCCCAACGTACACCGTGAAGCCTCTCCCCCGAAGCGCCTCCCTTATCTCGTCCACCATGTGAACGTGCTGCACCGTGGTGACGAGCCCTATCCGTTGCCATCGACGCAGGAGGGGGGCGGCCTCCTCCACCAGGGCCTCGGCGTCCAGATCGACCTCGGCGTGGATGTAGATGACAGGTACGTCGCCGTCCGCCGTCATACGGCTGTGGCCGTAGTGGACTATAAGATCCGCTGATAGCTCCCTCGCCTGGTTCACCGCCAGGTCGCAGGCCCCGTAGCATGAGTCCCCGCTGAGGAACACGTGGGCGCCTGTGCTCTCTCTCAGCGCCTTAACCATCTGGAACGCGAGGGGCCGCAGACCGTCAGGCAGCTGGATCAGAACCCGGTCTGCCCCCCGCCGCCTGATCTCCTCAACGACCCTCTCAAGCTCTAGATGGTACAACTGCTTCACATGAATGTGTGGCTGAGAAGTATTAAGATATGATACGCTGCTAGAGCTCCGACTCGATGATCTTCGTCCGTACCGGGAACTTGGCGCCGGCACGCTTCAGGGCCTCCTTGGCGTAGCCGATGTCCTTCTTGTTGACCTCCGCGATGATGATGGAGCTCCTCGGCTTTATCCTGGCCGCCATGGCGGTGGGCTTCCCGTAGGCCTTCTTCATGCCCTCCTGGAAACGGTCGGCCTGAGCCACGTTGACCCTCTTGTGCTCCCTTATTATCTGGTGGGGGAACGTCACTATCTTGAGCATGAAGTTCTCCCTACCCAAGTTGGTCTCCAGCACCCTGTTGGCCGCGATCCTAGCCGACTCCAGAGCGTTGTGGCGTATCTGAACGTACTTGAGGTTGATGAGCTCCAGCCTGTGGCTGAACTCGCCGCTGGTGTTCCCCATGGTGAACTTGACGATCGTGCTCCCCGGTATTCCGCCCATGTACTTGCGCCGTGTGAACGCCATGTTCTTCTTGTGCTTGAATGTGCTAGCCTTCATCGCTTGTCTCACCACATAGCATATGTAGATTCTTAAAAAGATAATGCACTTTCCCGGGGTGCGGGCTATGGTGGAGCCTCTTCCTCCTGCTTCTCCGCCTCAGCTCCCTCGGCGTCTTCCTCGGGAGCGACGCGCTCACTGGGCTTGAGTTCGATGGCCTGAGCCTCGGCTGTTTCTTTAACTCGTTTTACCTGTGAAAGCACCCTGACGAGGAGACCAAGGATCAGCAGAGACAGCGCCAACAAGACGAACAGGATCAGATACTCATTCATCGCTATCCGTGAGAATCAATAGTTATAGATACTTGAAGGTTTCGCGGCTCATATGGGCCGGGTGAAAATGTAGTACTTCTCCTCTTCGCTGAGCTCCTTCAAGACGCGTCGAGATATCAGCTTCACCGGGTCCGTCAGGTTGGCCCTCTTCTTGAGGTCCTCGAAGCTCTCGAAGGGGTACCTCTCCCTCAGGTCTAATATCTGGAACATGAGCCGCTTTCCTATCCCGGGTATGAGCTCCAGGCTGTGCATCCTAGGCGTCAGGGACTGGCTGTTGTTCACGAACTCCACGAAACGCTTCTCGTTGTTCTTGACTATCTCCTCTATGACGAAAAGCAGCTCAGCCTTGGCGGCCGAGGTAAGCTCGTCGTAGGTGACCCTGCCCAGGATGTGCCCCACCAAGGCCCTATCCCCCTTCCCGACGAATATCCTGTCATGGATGTTGTACTCGGCGTCCCGCTTCGGGGTGGCCTCCAGTATGGTGAAGTAGTCCTCCCCTATGAGCTGGATCACTCCGGTCGCGGAGTGGCTTGAACGAGGCGCCCCCGGTCGGCCGTGCGGCAGATAATCTAAGACGTAGGCGTACTCCTCGTACTTCTTCTGCTCTCTATACAAGCCATGTGCCTCCTGCAGGGTGGTCTCCGGGTAGTTATTCCTCTACCCGGTATTTTTCAATTATCCCTAAAATCTTTGCCAAGGTGTCCTCGGCGATGATCCTCTGCCTGCCGAGGAAGGTGCGTATCTCGGGGATGCTACCCGGCATGGCGTTGACTATCTGTACCGCGAGGCTTCGGTCTATGTCTGCGTCCTTCAAGAGCTCCTCCGTGAGCTGCTTCGCGGTCTCGCTGTCCAGCTTGCTGAACCTTATGGTGTACTCCAGCACCCGTCTCTGAAGGGGGTCGAGCTCCTCGGCCTTGTCTATCAGCAGCTTACGGGCCTCGGCGACGGTGATCTCCTTCTTATCGGTGACGGACATCTCTAAGCTTCCTGGTGCTTCCGTATGTGTTCAGGGGTCGTGATTATGGTCTTCACGGTCTTCCTCTGCGGGATCTCAAGTATGTAGGCGCGTCCCCTCTTTCCCACGACGGTGGCTACCTTGCCCTGGTAACGCTTGTGAGGCATAGCCTTGTGGATGCCGGAGTCGATGTTTATGACTACCTTCTCGCCTTCCTCGTACTTCGTCAGCAGCCTGCTCAGGGGTAGCCTCCCCTTTTCCCTGACCTTCTTGGTGAAGGCGCTCCTGCTCTTTCTGCGTGTTCCGCTACTTTTTCCCATTTCTGTGTTCTCCTATCCAAACCTGAAGGGCATCTGGCGCCTCATCCTTCGGCTGCCCTTCATCTGTCTAAGCATTTTCCTCATAGTGTTATACTGTTTTATAAGTTCTCTTACTTCCCGCTCGTCCGTGCCGCTTCCCCGGGCGACGCGCTGGATGCGGCTTCTGTTGAGGATCTTGGGGTCCTCCTTCTCCTCGACGGTCATGCTCTGGATGATAACCTTATATTTAGCAAGCCTCTCCTCGGCGTCCTCCATCTCGTCTGTGGGCAGCTGGTAGCTCATCCCGGGTATCATGCCCAGCACCTTCTGGAGGGGCCCCATGTTGCTCATGGCCTCGAACTGGTTATACATGTCCTGGAGGCTGAACTTGCCGCTGAGCATCGCCACCACGTCCTTCTCCGATACGGGGACCTCCGCCTCCTTGACCTTAGCGACGAGGCCCTCTATGTCCCCCATCCCCAGGAGCCGCCCGATGAACCTGCTGGGGACGAAGGCCTCCAGGTCCTCGACCTTCTCCCCGGTGCCGATGAACTTGATGGGTGCCCCGGTGGCCGCGACGCCGCTCAACGCGCCTCCTCCCCTCGCGGTGCCGTCCAGCTTTGAGACCATGATGCTGCCTATGTTGGTGGCCTCCTTGAAGGCCGTGGCCTGGGCGGCCGCCTGCTGGCCGATGGTGCCGTCGAGGACGAATATGATCTCGTAGGGCTTCACGGCGGCCTCTATCATCTGCATCTCCTTGATGAGGCTCTTCTCCTCCTTGTGGCGGCCGGAGGTGTCCAGGATTACAACCTCACTGTCACGGAAGTGCTCGACGCCCCGCCTTGCGAGGGCCACCGGGTCCTTGGCGTCCTCCTCGCCATAGAATGGGACCTTGATGCTCTCGGCTAGCTGCTTGAGCTGGTTGTAGGCCCCGGGCCTGAAGGTGTCGGCGCATATGAGGCCCACCTTGAGCCCCCGCTTCTGGTAGTAGCGGGCGAGCTTGGCGCCCTGCGTGGTCTTGCCGCTTCCCTGGATGCCCACCATCATGAGGACGTTCTGTCTCCCGGGCTGTATCTTGAGCTCCTCGGGCTTCTCGCCCACGAACCTGGTGAGCTCGTTGTAGATTACCTTAATCAGGTGCTCGCGGCGGCTGATGCCTGGGGGCAGCTTCTCTTCGAGGGTGCGTCTCTGGATGTTCTGGCTGAGCTCCATCACCAGGCTCACGTTGACGTCGGCCTGGAGGAGCGCCCTCTGGAAGTCCCTGACGAGCTCCTTCACCAGCGCCTCGTCTACCACTGGGGCTTTGATGATCTTCTGTATGGCGTTGTATAGGTTGCTTCCCAGCTTCTCCAGTACCACTGCGGACACCCGGTAATGTGTTTAGACTAGGTCATGTCATATAAATATCAAGTATCCCGGGTGTCCTCATCCCCGGTCCGTCTCGGCTACATCGGTTTAATCCCCTGACCGGGCTTAACCTGTAACCGGTGTAGATGAGACCCAGCTACATCCTGCCCTTTCTCCTCGTCTCCATCCTGGTACCCACGCTGAACCAGAGCATGGAGCCTGACATACTTCTACAGCTACACTCGTTCAACGTCACCCAGTCGGGCCCCGAGGTACAGGTGTGCGCCGAGGTGTGGCTGGAGAGCTCCACCCCGGAGATGGAGTACTGCAGCCTTGACCTGAAGGTGGACGGCATGATCGTGGGGGCCGTGTGCTGGAGCGACCTACCCGACGTCCCCTGGGCGCACCCCGCCGTCACCGCCCCCACCGTCCTCTACATGAACAGGACGATCACCCTCAGAGAGGGCGTACACGAGCTCCAGCTGGAGAGCTACGCGCGGAACACCGAACACGAGTGGACGCGGTACACCTCACCGACAGTCACGCTGGCCCGTGGGCGGGGCGACGGGTCCTTGCAGGACATCTGCTTCATAAAAGTGAAGACCGGGGAGGCTGGCTCGTCGCGGACGGTGTCGGCCTCCATCAACTACACAAGCCCCCTCGGAGCGGTCAAGTTCAGTTACGGCCTGCTTGTAGACGGGGAGGCAGCGGAGATGTGTAGCTGGAGAACCACCTCCAGCGGCCATGACACGTGTCTCACCGTCCACAAGAGGTACGCTCTCAACGCCTCCGATCCGCCTGACCGGGTGCAGCTCTACGCAGCGGTGAAAGACCGATACAATAATACCGTGCTGAGGATATCGCGTCCTATACCTTTCACGGGTGCTTCAGACGCGGCCGAGGAGCAGGGAACCTCTGAGGCACCCGGCGGAAACGTGACCCTCCTGCAGGTAACGGCTGCGGGTAGATTCGGGAACTCGACGACCCTGGTGCTTGAGAGACTGGTGGGCGTCGACCCGGGGCCCACGCCCTGGCTCCAGGCGCCGGTGGGAAAGGTGAAGCTCACCATCATGGTTCAGCCGGACGACGTGCCGGGTTTGGCGACCACGCCTGAGCCGGGGGTCTACCTCGCCGACGATGGCTCGGTTGTCTGTCTGCTCGCATCATCTGGGAGCGATGACTGGGTGTTCAGGGAGTGGGTCGTCAGCAGAGCGGGCGAGGGCGTGACGAGGGTGAGAGGCGAAGACGGCTGCGTGGAGGTTGAGCTCACCTGCGACACCGTCGTGACCGCGCTCCACAGTCAGGTCATCAGGTAGCGGAGCCGCCCTACAACCCATATATAACGTGGGTCAGCGTATTTTGAGGAGAGGCATCCAAAGATGCATCCGTCAGGGGCCCCAGGGGAAGCTAGGCGCCGCAGGAGCTACACGCCTGAGGGCCTCTTCGTGATCACGGGGCCTGGGGAGAGCTACGGGAAGGGTTCGGCTTGGGTGCTCGGGGACGAGCACGGCTACGTTCAGGCGGTTCTTCTCCGAGACTCGCGGGCCATACGCCCTGACACCCTTTACATAGAGAACATCGAGATCAAGCCCGACCGTAGGGGCAGCGGCCACGGCAGATCCCTCTGCCTCAAGGCCGAGAGGTTCGCGGAGAACATCGGCGCTGAGTGGATCCAGATCGACTCGGAGGCTGAGGCCGTGGGGTTCTGGTCCGAGATGGGTTTCACGGAGACCGGTAAGGCGTTTTACGCCGGGAAGACCTCCATGGTGAAGAAGATCGGCTAAGCCTTCTTCATGGCGGCCCTGATCTTCTCTGCTACTGCGTCGTTCAGGGGCGTCAACGGCTTTCGGGGCACCCCGGCGCCGTACCCCATCTGGTTCAGGGCCGTCTTTATCGCGGCTATCTGGGGGTTCTCCCGGACGAGAACCTTGTTCACGTAGCTGGCGGTGTGCTGCCCCTTCCCGGCTGCGGCCAAGTCGTTTCTCCTGTAGGCTTCCACTATGCCCACGCACGGCGCCGGGATCACGTTGGCGACGGCCACTATGGCGCCCCTTCCGCCGAGCATGAGCGTCGGCAGTATCATGTCCGCTGAGCCCGAGAGGGCGTTTATCCTGTCTCCGCAGAGTCTGATGACCTCGGCCATGGTGCCGGGGTTTCCGCTGCTGTCCTTCATAGCTACGAGGCCGCTGGACTCCTCGGCTATCCTCGCCACCGTCTTCGGGTCCACGCTGTACCCGGTGAACTTGGGGACGTTGTACAGTATCACGGGGAGGTCGACGGCGTCCAAGAGGTCTATGAAGTGCATGGCTATCTCGTCACCCGTGGGCTTGAAGAAGAAGGGCGTCGTCACGAGGGCGGTCTCGGCCCCTGCCTCCTTGGCGTCCCTGGTGAGTTCGATGGTCTCCCGGGTGCCCATGGCCCCCGTGCCCGCGAACACCCGGGCTCGGCCGTCTACCTTGTCTATCATGAACTCGATGATACTCTTCTTCTCTTCCCTGCTAAGGTACGGGGCCTCCCCGGTGCTGGCGTTGGCCACGATCCCGGAGACACCGCCGTCTACCCAGTATTCGATCAGCGTCTCCAGCGCGTCGAACACGATTTCCCCGTTCTTGTCGAAAGGGGTTATGCTGGGCACGTAGACTCCCTCGGGCTTCATAATGATCACCGTGAAGGTGCGCCTCCAAGGATAAAACCGTTGGTAGACCACGGTTTTTATACGGGCCGCCGCTCCCCCTTTGATGAATGACGGCGAAGAACAGCTACCCTCGCGGCGTGCCCATCAACATCAAGTACCCCGAGATGCCGGTGTACGAGTTCTGGAGGAACAGCGCCCGGAAGTTCCCGGACCGGGACGCCGTCATATACCTCGGGGCCAGGTACAGCTACGGGGAGCTCTGGCGCCGGACGCTCTGCTTCGCCGCCAACCTCCAAGGAAGGGGGGTGGCGAGGGGGGATCGGGTCGCCGCGCTTCTACCCAACTGCCCCCAGTTCATCGTCGCCTATAACGCCGTCAACATACTGGGAGGGGTGTTCGTCGCCCTGAACCCCCTGATGCCCGCCCAGGAGATAGGGCGGGGGATGGAGGAGACAGGGTGCGACGTCCTCGTCGTCCTGGACAGGCTTCTGGATAGGCTGCCCAAGGGTCTCCCGGAGACAGTCATCGTGGCGGAGGCGGCCAGCTACGCGCCCACCCACCTGAGGCTTCTGAGTATGCTCAGGTACAGATACGAGAACCCTCGTGGCGCGTTGAGGTTCGAGGACCTGACGCGGGGCCCCACGATCGAGGGGTTCCCCGAGATCGATCCGGTGGAGGACGTGGCCGTCGTGATGTTCACGAGCGGCACCACGGGGGAGCCCAAGGGTGTGATGCTCACCCACTTCAATCTGGTCGTCAACGCGCTGCAGTCCTATCACTGGTTGAGGGGGTGGGGCTTCAGCGCCAAGCCCCAGCCTGCGGGGTGGCCTGTCGTGCTGTGCGCGCTGCCCTTCTTCCACAGCTACGGCCTCGTGGTGATGAACGAGGCGGTGAGCTTCGGGTGCACCCTGGTGCTGCTGCCGAACCCGACTCCACTGGATATAATGAAGGCGACGGACAGGCACAGGGTCACCCATTTCCCCCTATTACCGAGGCTCATCAGGGAGATACTGCGCCACCCCGACCTGGGGAAGTACGACCTCACGAGCCTGACCCACTGCGCATCCGGCGGAGCCATGATCCAAGCCGAGCACATGAAGGAGTTCGAGGCAGTCGCCGGCGCCAGGATGTACCAGGGGTACGGGCTCACCGAGGCCGGCCCCAGCGTCTCCGCCACCCCGGTGGAGGGGGAGCCCAACTACGCCAGCGCCGGCCTCATCTACCCGGACACCGAGGCCAAGATCATGGACCTCCAGCTAGGGGAGTTGGAGATGCCCCCCGATGAGAAGGGCGAGATCATCGTGCGCGGCCCACAGCTCATGAAGGGCTACTGGGGCAGCCCCGAGGAGACCGCAGAGGCCCTCAGGGACGGTTGGCTATACACGGGAGACATAGGCTACATGGACCAAGAAGGCTACCTGTACATCGTCGGGCGTAAGAGAGACAGGATCGTGGCCCGGGGCCACACAGTCTGGCCCACCATGGTGGAGGAAGCCCTTGAGAGCCACGGAGCAGTCGAGGCAGCCGTCGCCTTCGGCGTCCCGGACCCCCTCAGGTGCTCCACAGACATCCGGGCCGCCGTCAAGCTCGCAGAAGGCCACCAGCCAACACGTGTTCTGGAGCGTGAGCTCATCGAGCTGTGCGCCAGCAAGCTCGAGGAGTACCAGGTCCCCACGGCGATAATGTTCAGGGACGACCTCCCCATGACCCCCATGGGCAAGGTGGACCGAGGAGCCGTCATCGCCGAGGTGGATGAGAGGATCAAGGAACTCATGCAGGGCGGCGAGATGCCTGAGGAGATACTCTGATCTACGTCTGTGACGAGGAAAATACAATAAAAAATGGTAAGCGGACTAAAATCAGTCCGAGAACTGGACTCCCAGCCCTCCCCTGCTATGGTTGACGAGGCCGATGACGAAGCTGCCTAGGTCCTCGAGTCTAGCACTCCTCTTGTTGCGTATCGATCCGTACGAGATCAGTTTCAGCTCTCGGAGGATCCTTGCGTTCAACTTCAGAGTGGATAGGGGCACCCCGTACTCCTCTGACAACTGCTTCAGGAGGCTGGTCAGCGACTGGTCTCGCTCGGAGACGGCGTTGAGCACGAGAAGCTGGTTATCGTTAAGTGTACGGAGAATCAGACTGCGGAGATTGTCGACTCCGCCCGTAGATATTGGAACCGATGCACATCCATCACTTGCTCTTCATGCACGCTCAGCCTTTTTAAGATTGTTGGATAGCTTCACCTGTCCAGCCTGTCACTGGGAAACCGTTATCACCGACGGCTCAGCTAAAGGGAGTTGAGTAGATTGTCAGACGATCCCTACATCCAGATACTGGACCACGACATCGGGGAGTACAGGTCCTGCAGCTTCCACTGGGACTGCGAGAACTGAACCAAGAACCTCTGCATAAGCCTCGTCGGGGTCACGGAGCGTGTGCCGCTGGAGGTTCCCGCACAGGAGCACGACGAACACTACATGAGGACTAAGAAGGAACGGTTCGGGCATAAACTCAGGCTGTGACCGGTTGAACGGAAGCCAATTTTTTGTAACTAATTTGAAATACTAGGCAAATTTCAGTATGACCATCAGGGTTACGATTATGGAGCCGAAGGTCAACCCCACCGCCCGCCTCACTGGGACGGCAATCCTCGCGGCGCTTGTGCTCGTTTTCGACTACACCCTCAAGTACTCGGGGCTGAAGATACCCTTCCCGTGGTTCCCGGACCTCAAGTTCGACTTCACGGGGGTCCCGATAGCGCTCAGCCTGCTCATGTATGGGCTGCCGTCTGCGACGACTACGTCGATGGTGGCGGGGCTGGGCATCCTCGCTAGGAGCGGTAACCTCATATCCGCCCTCATGAAGACAGCCGCTGAGCTCTCCACGGTCGTCGGATTCTGGCTCGGCCTCTACTTGGCCGGCGTTTCCGGCGTGGAGGGAAGCAAGAGTAAGATCGCCGCGTACAGCGGGGGCCTCCTATGCCGCGTCGTAGTAATGTCCGTGGCCAACATCATCGTGCTGCCCAACTTCTGGGGGGTCCCCCTCGAGGTGGCCTACGGCTTGACGCCCCTCATCGCCGGTTTCAACGTCGCCCAGGGACTCATCTCCCTCGGCTTGGGCAGTTACCTCTTCGACGCCGTCGAGAAGAGGCTCCCCCACTGAGCCCTGTGGTTTTAAATTCTCTGAACACTTTATCCAGTTGATCGAGTTGAAGAAAACTGCTTACCAATGGATAGACGAGAACGAGAAGAGCATCATCGAGTGGAGCAACAAGGCTTGGGAGTTCGCCGAGCTAGGCCTCTTGGAGTTCAAGACGTCTGAGTACCTCTCGGGCGTCGCCGAGAAGCACGGGTTCAAGGTGGACCGCGGCGTCGCCGAGATGCCCACCGCCTTCGTGGGCACTTGGAGCAACGGCAAGGGCCCCACCTTAGGCATCCTGGGGGAGCTGGACGCCCTCGCGGGCATCAGCCAGAAGGCCGTCCCCTACAAGGAGCCCGTCAAGGAGGGAGCCCCGGGCCACGGCTGCGGCCACAACATATACGGCTCCGGCGCAATTGCGGCGGCCATCGCCCTCAAGACAGCGATGGAGGAGCACAAGGTGAAGGGAACCGTGAAGGTCTACGGGTGCCCCGCCGAGGAGACCCTAGTCGGCAAGATATGGATGGTGAAGCATGGCCTCTTCGACGGTGTAGACGTCGTGCTGGCTCACCACCCCGGGAGCTCCAACACCGCAGGGACCGGCAGCGGCAACGCCATGAACAGCTTCAAGGTCCACTTCTACGGCAGGACGGCCCACTCCGCGGGTGACCCCGAGAACGGTATAAGCGCCCTGGACGCCGTGGAGCTCATGAGCAACGGCGTCAACTTCATGCGGGAGCACATCATCGAGAAGGCCCGGGTCCACTACATCCACGAGTCGTGCGGAGGCCAGCCCAACGTGGTCCCCGCGTACGCCCGTACATGGTACTATGTCAGGGCCCCCGAGCGGGCGCAGGTCGACGAGATCTATAACTGGGTCCTAGACATCGTCAAGGGAGCGGACCTCATGGCGAGGACCACTCACAAGATAGAGTTCCTGACGGGCTGCTACAACAAGATTCCCAACAAGGCGCTGGCGGACCTCGTCGTAAGCCAGATGAGGGAGATCGGTGCCCCCACCCACACGAAGGAGGAGCTGGAGTTCGCCGACAAGATGGCCGAGAGCATCGACATCGACAAGAAGATGAACAGCCTCCAGAAGAGCAACAGGCCCGACTGGAAGAAGCTCAGGGACGTCCACTTCGACGAACGCGTCCTCGACGACTACCGCGCGGGCATGGTGAGTGCTGGGAGCACAGACGTCAGCGACGTAAGCTGGGTCACGCCTACCATAGAGTTCAACACCACCTGCTGCATGCTGGGGACACCAGGCCACAGCTGGCAGTTTGTCGCCCAGAACGGCATGAGCATAGGCCACAAGGGGCTCATCTTCAGCACCAAGGTCCACGCCGCCACCGCCCTGGAGCTCCTCACCAAGCCGGAGCTGCTCAAGAAAGTCAGGGACGAGTGGGTGGAGAGGCTCGACGGCAGGACCTACAAGCCGCCAATCCCGATGGACCTCAAGCCCCCGCTTGACCAGCTCAAGGACGCCTAGACCCCATCATTTCCCCACATTTTTCCGGTCTTTGAGTTTCACCTACGACAAAGTCTTTTAATGTTTAAGGCAATACGGCTTTAGGTTGATCGCCGCATATGCATTAATCGTTTACATATGCTTGGCCGCGGTGACGAACAGGTTCATCTTCAGCTCCTTCACCGGAGAAAAGTTCCAAGGCAGGTTCAGCGAAGCCACCGAGGGCATGAGGGAACGCATGATCCAGGCGAACAGGGAGATGGAGGGCCGGCTCGGCAGCCGGATCGGCGGGGACGAGGAGCCTGAGGAGCTCATCGAGTTCGGGGATATATGGAGGAAGCGGCTCCAGGTCATCAAGACCCTTGACGCGGAGAGAAAGAAGATGAACGGTCACATCAGGTTCATCTACTACATCCTCGTGTTCGGGCTTATCCACGCCGCCCTTGAGCTCGTCTACCCGCTGCCCGTCTTCGAGGCTCAGGGCGTTAAGGTCTACCCCAACACCATAGGGTGGGGCTTCGCCCTGTTCGCGGGGGTTCTGCTCATACTGTATCAGATGTCATACCGCAAGCTGGATAAGGCTCTGAGGGAAGTCGAGTTCGGCGAGGCGCCGGACTAGTTTTTTAAACCTAAACACGTCAATCTGGTTAGGTTGATCGAGCCCTACATACTGATCCTGCTGGCCGTCATAACTGCTGTCGGCTACTTCGTCGTCTTCAGGTTGGTCTTCGACGACGACTTCGAGGAGAGGTTCAGGGTATACCAGGAAAGGCAGAGGAGCCTTCTCATGAGGGAGAACGAGGAGTTCGTGAGCTCGATGCAAGGCGTCATGGATCTGGACCCGGAGTCTGTGGAGGCGTCGGGCTTCGGTGAGAAGTGGCGCCACAAGCTGGCGAGCATCGACGAGGTGCTTGAAAGGCGGAGAGAGCTCGAGGGCAAGGTCCACATAACATACTATGTCCTCATCGCCTCCGTGTTGACTTCTTCGGCGGCGCTGAGCGTACCCGGCGGGGTGCCGCTGCCCTTCAACACCGTTCTCTACTTCACAAGCTTCAGCTGGTGGCTCCTCCTCGGTGCGCTCCTGTGGATGATGTGGCTGCTCCTGAGGTACCAGATGGTGAACGGCGAGCTGAACAAGACCGGGTTCGACGACCGCAGAGGCATAAGGATAGGCTCGGGGGAGAACATAGTGTCTAGGCTCTTCAGCCGGCTCTCGGAGGCCCTGAGCCGCTAGAGGTCCATCCTGTCCTTGTACCTGAACTGCTTCTCGTAGAGCTCCTCCACCCTCTGCAGCGTGTCGGCCTCCTCGGGCCCCTTGTCCTCCCTGATCCGCTTGACGCGGGCGAACCTGAGGGCGTACCCGGACTCGTAGTGGGGGCTCCTCTGGATCTCGTTGAAGGCCACCTCCACGACGAGCTCGGGGCGGACGTGCACAGTGTAGCTGGACTCGGAGACCTTGAGGCTCTGAAGCCTCTCGGTCATCCACTTGAACTGGTCGTCGGTGAGGCCCTTGAACGTCTTCCCAATCACCATGCACCTGTCCCCGTCCCAGACGGCGAGGTGGTAGTTGCTCAACCAGCCCCTCCTCCTGCCTGAGCCCCAGTCGGCGGCGGCGACCACCACGTCCAAGGTCTCGGCCTCCTTGATCTTGAACCACGCCTTCCCCCTGGAGCCCGGCGTGTACAGGCTGTCCAGCCGCTTCGCCATCAGCCCCTCATGCCCCATGGCCAGCGCCTCCTTGAGGAACCGCTCCGCCTCATCAGGGCTCGACGTGACTACCCTCTTCGCCAGAAGCTCCCCCGGAGCGACGGCCCCCAAGGTCTCCCAGCGCCGCCGATAGGGCTCGTCGATGAGCAACTCACCGTCTAGGTAGAGCACGTCGAATAGGTGCAGCCTCAGCGGGACCAGCTCCACCATCGTGTCGACGTTCTTGACCCTCGTGAAACGGCGCATGAGGTCCTGGAATGGTAGAGGCCTGCTGTTCGCCCCGATGGCGATCACCTCACCCTCCAAGATGATGTCGCCGCCCCCGACCCGCTGGTTGACCAGCTCCACGACCTCCGGGACGCTGTCTGTGACGTCTGAGAGCCTGCGGCTGAAGACTCGTGTCTCCCTGTCCCTTCGATGGATCTGGATCCGGGCGCCGTCGTACTTGTACTCGAACGCCGTCTCACCGCCGTGCACCTCGATGGCCTCCGCGGCGTCCTCCGCCATGTTGGCGAGCATCGGCTTCAGCGGCACGAACAGGCTGACCTTGATCTTGGTTAACCCCTCCTCTCCCCATGACAGGGCTACCTCGGCGATCCTTCCCAGGTCCCCGGTCATCATCAGGGCGCGGCGGACCACTCCCAGAGGGGCGTCGCACGCCTCCGCTATGGCCTCAAGCATCACGCCCTCGCTGGCCCCTATCCTCATCTCGCCGAAGATGATCCGCACCAGGATGTCCGTCTCGTCGCTGTCGGCTGAGGTGAGCAGCCCCTCTATAAGCTGCTCCTTTAGTCTCCTGGACCCCGGGCCCGACGCGGCCGCGACACTGGACAGGATTCCATGGACCTTTTTGATTGTCAGCTGCTTACTGAAGAGGGTGGTCTGGCCGCCGTGGTTCAGCACGTTCCGTACGGTGCTCCACCCGACGTCAAGGCTCCTCGGGTCGAACTCGGGGAAAACCGTTCCCACTAACAGGAGCACCGCTGGCGCCACCTCGTCGGGCTCCAGCCTCCTGAGGAAACCGGCTATGAGGGCCGTCTTCTCATTCCGTTTCGCGGTGGCCTCCAGGCCTTTGCACAGTGCGGCGAGCTCGCCGAACCCTGTCTCAGGCGTGGCGGCCGCCTCCGATGAAGTCTGTGAGGCTCCGCTGGCTGCCCGCGGCGCGCATCCTCTTCACCAGGGTCTCCACGCGTCTCGGGCTGAAGCTTCGCTCTCCGCACAGGAAATCTACTAGCCCCTCCTCGTCCAGCTCCTTTGTCTCGACGCCGTATGTCTCCGTGATCTCTGGGTCCAAGTATATGCTGCGGATGGTCTGGTACGTGTCTGGAACCTTGGCGAGGGTCTCCTCCGGCAGCTCCTCAATAGAGCCATGTCTCTTTATGAGCTTGAGCGCCGTCTTGGGTCCAATCCCCTTTATACCTTCGTTGAAGTCGGTGCCAACGAGTATGGAGAGGTCGATGAGCTGCTCCCTCGTGATCCCCAGCTCAGACAAGAACCCTTCAAGCTCTATGAGCTCGGGCTCAAGCCTCCGCGCCCTCCCCTTGCTGGGGAGCCACTCCTCCCCACTTATCGTGAGGTATCTCAACAACCGGGGCGTCCCGAACAGGAGGGAGTCGTAGTCTCTGCTGTTGGCGGCCCAGACGTCCCCCCTGGACGCCATGTACGCGGCCTGTGCCTCCCCCTCCCCGGGGGCCTGCACCCACGGTATGCCGAGCAGAGTAAGCAGCCTCTTCGTGTCGTCCAGGCCTTCCCTGGTCAGCCTCCCCGTCATCACGGCTTTAGAGTAGGCGGTCGCGTAGTCTCCGCGGCTCACGGCCTCCCTGTACTCCTCTTCGGCCTTCCGTTTTGCCTTTTGGCGCTTCTCCACCTCCTGCTGCTTGAGATCGGGTGGTCTGCCGTCGAAGACGAATACCAGCCTCATGCTGTAGTCTGAGACGAGCCGGGTGGTCCTGAAGGCTAGGCCGACGAGGTGGCTGGTGACTCTCCCCTCGCTGTCCATGAGGGGCGTCCCGTCCCTAGCCCTAATTAAGGCGAGGAACTGGTGGAGCACGTTGAAGCCGTCCACGGCGAAGCTCCTGCCCTTGAGATCGTCTAAGGTCAGCGTCTTCTTCGTTATTATGGGCGTGAGGAGGACTCCCAACGGAACCATTCAAGCTAAGTAGCAGCCGAATAAATCGGTTTCCAGTTATAGGCCGTTGAGCAGCAGGTGGTACGCGAGCCCTACTATGTAGAGTGCGGCGCTGGATGGCGCCAGGTACCGGATGACCTTGTTCATGTCTGACTTGAAGTAGCTGTTGGTTAGCACCGTGCATAGGTGCAGGGGCGAGGTGATGTAGGTGCACGTGATCCCGAGGAACACTATGCTCGTGTAGTGGATGTTCGGGGCCCCTAAGAGGGGGAGCAGTATGGGGAAGCCTATGCCGACGCCCATCGCGGGGGAACCCGAGACGGCGCCGATCATTATGGAGATGATCATCGCGACGGCGAGGACAGGGATCCCTGAGCCGATCACGGCGTCGAAGAGGCTCGTCACGCTCCCCGAAGCCAGTATCATGTCCCGTAGGTAGAGCATGGAGACTGCGGAGAGGACTATCTCCAGGCTGAATCCGCCGACGATCATCCTAGACGCGTTATATGGTCTGACTCTCCCCAGTAAGAAGGTCGCGGCGATCCCGACGCCGAGGCTGATCCACACGGGGAGCCCGTACAGGGTCAGCCCCACTGATAGCAGTATGGGAACCACGCCCTTCATGGACACGAGGTCAAGCGTCTCGCGGCCGCCGTTCTCCCTCTTCACGGTTATGAATCTACGGCCCACGATCAACCCGATGGCCACCATGACGAAGAACAGCGGGGACTGAACCCTGAGCCAGGTGTTGATGGGGAAACCCGAGAGGGTCACCGCCATTATCGTCGTGGAAGAGATGGGGTTCGTCCAGTAGAGGAGGTGCCTGAACCAGACGTTATAGTAGGTCTTGTGCTCGGGCTTCAACCCCAGTTTGTCGGCCTCAGGCTCTATGAACGGCGCAGACATGAGGGCCCCGCCCGGCATACTAAGGAACCCAAAGAGAGCTGGAATCGTCGCGAGGAGCACGCTGCCGGGCAGCACCGTGCTCAGGCCCTCGATGAACCGGACCATGAGCCCCGTCTCCTTCAACGCGTAGCCGAGAACCGATATGAGGGCGACTGCTATGCAGAGGGTCCAGGTGCTCGTCGCCGTCATCGTCTTGAGCAGAACCTCGAAGAGGATGGCCGGGGGCTGCCTGGAGGTCAGCCCTATCATTACTGCGGCGACCGTTATGGCTGTATAGAACTGGATGTTCTTCGCCCTGAGTATGAAGATCGTGACGAACGCAGCCAGTACTCCTACTACTTCTATCATATGGGGGACCGTGGTCTCTGAGCAAATAACCCGATGATATTTAAACACTAATAATGTACGGTTACAGCCCTGATTCACTACTTTTGTCAGTCACTCAAGACCCTATATCCTAAGGATTGCCCTGACGATCCAGAAGAAGATCTTCAGGGGCAGCAGCAACAGGGTCAGCAAGAGGCTCACCAAGAAGGTTACGCCCATCAGAACGGAGGCCACGAGGAGGATCACTCCCAGTATGGCTATCAGGGGTATGAGGAACGCTCCCACCACTACACCCATGTATCACTAGCGATATCTTGGTTTTAACCGTTTCGGTAACCATGTAAACCGCCGCCCAGGGAGAACACGCGTGAACCCGGAGCCTGACATAGTGCCATTCATAATCCCACCGTGCCCTAAATGCGTCGCGGTCAAACGACACGTATCAGAGATATCCAAGGAACGCCCGGAGTTCACCGTGAAGGAGCTCAACATGCTAACAAACATGGGACTCGCGCTTAAACACGGGTTCCTAACAGGGCTGACCATGCTAGTCAGAGGAAAACCGCTCAAAGAAGTGGTTTCCAAACTAAAGATAATTGATACACTGTCTCATGAATGACGGTTAACAAGAAAATGCGCATATTCTAGTCCCTTATTTCTTATACACAGTGTATAAACCTTAGAAAAACGATGAAATTAGTCGATATAATCGTTAAACATCATATGTGTATAGTTTAAATGATAAAAATATGCATTCACTGACGTCAATGAAATATATATGTCAACATGTTTCTTCAAAAAGGTGTCTTAAAACTAAAATACCTAATCAATACACACTATGATCGATACGGTAAGCCGGTGCCCATATGAGCTTCACTGAAAGGATAGACGTGCTTGACCTAATAATCAACGTTCTTAACGAGCATGAGAAGAAGCTGGACGACATGGTTCAGAGGCTGGAGATAATCGTCGACATCCTCGAGGGGCACCCAGAGTTCTCGGAGGCCCTGATAGAGTACCAGGAACAGGCCGCGTTGATCCCTGGAGGCAACGGCACGGTGCTCATCGTCGACGACGACGAGTTCCTCGCAGAGACCTTCCGATTACTTCTCCAAGACGCTGGCTTCGATGTTGAGACCGCGTCCACCGGGAACCAGGCTCTGCTGAAGGCTAGCCAGACAGACTTCGACCTAGCCATCCTGGACCTCAAGCTGCCTGACACGACGGGAAACGAGTTGGCGAAGAGGCTCAAGTCGCGTAACAAGGATATGAACGTCGTCCTGTTGACGGGTCACACGGAGCTTCTGGAGAACATGGATCTCGAAGACCTGGGGCCAGACGAGGTGCTGTTCAAGCCGATAAGCCCTGAGGATCTTCTGAGGATAACCAAAAAATTGAGGAATCGAGCCTAGGCTAATCGAATACAGCTAGCCTGGCTTCAACCATCTGTCTAGGCAGGGCGCCCAGAGTCTTGTCTACGAGCGCCCCGTTCTTGAAGTAGAGGAGGGTGGGGATGCTCATGATGCCGTACCGCATAGAGACCGCCCTGTTCTTGTCGACGTCGAGCTTGGCGAAAGCTATGTTGGTCTTCTCCTCCGACAGCTGCTCGATTATTGGGCTCAGCATCCTGCATGGCCCGCACCAGGCGGCCCAGCAGTCGACGACCACGTTCTCGTTTTCCTTCACGAACTGGTCGAAGTTGGAGTCTGTTATTTCAACGGTTTTACTCATTACGTTTCAGATACTGGTTCATAGCAGCTAAATATAAAGGTATTAAAGATGTTCACCATCATTGAACATAGGTATGAGTCTGAGAGAGATTCAGAGCATCCTCAACGCACCAGAGATAGGGCCAGAGGAGCTCATAAAGTGCGCCCTCGGGATAAAGACAACCGAGATACAGGCTTACTGTACTCTGGTCAACGCCGGGCCCCTCACCATACAGGACGCCACGGACCTGCTGAGCAAGAGCAGGTCCACGGCCCAGAGACTCCTCCAGAACCTCGTGGAGAAGGGGCTGGCAACCCGCGAGGAGGAGCTGATAGGGCTCGGGGGCTACAAGTTCATCTACAGGGCTGTGCCCCCTGAGAGGCTCAGGGACTCCATCCGCGAAACCCTGGGGAAGTGGTACGAGAGAATGATCTCGGAGCTGGACGAGCTGCCCCAGAGGATCGTGGAGATGGGGTGTGACGGTGAGAAAAAGTAGACCGGGGGCTAGCACCTTGTCAGGTATTGCTCGTACTCCCATGGCGTGATCTGTGGCCTGCTTGCGGCCCACTCGACGCCGGTGTACTCCAGGTAGCTCTCGTATTCTCTCTGTTTCAGCTCGACCAGGTTCCTGTGGAGGTAGTCGCCTAGGGCATCCTTCATGGTGGCGTCCCCCTCGAACCACTCCACCGCCTCTCCGAGGTGCTCGGGCAGCACCTCTACGCCCAGCTTCTTGATGTCCTTCTTGGTGAAGCGATATATGTTGTCGGAGAACGGCTCCGGCGGCTCCATCTTCTTGTCGATGCCCTCCATGCCCGACTTGAGCAGAACCGTCGCCGTGAGGTAGGGGTTGCTGGACGGGTCGGGGTGCCTGTACTCGATCCTAGTCACCGTGTTCTTCTCACCCGGCGCCAAGGGCACCCTGACGAGGGCGGAGCGGTTTGCGTAGCCCCAGCTCACGTAGACCGGGGCCTCATGGTGGGGCACAAGCCTCTTGTAGCTGTTGACCAAGGGCGCCACAACCGCTGACATGGCTTGGGCGTGCTTCAGTGTGCCGCCGATGTAGTGGCGCGCCGTCTCGGATAGCCCGTGCTCGGCGTCCTCGTCCATGAATATGTTGCGCCCTGTCTCTAGCTCCGTGAGGCTCTGGTGCACGTGGCAGCCGCTGCCGTTGATGCCCCAGAAAGGCTTGGGCATGAACGTGGCGGTGGTCTCGTGCTTCTCGGCGATGGTCTTGACGGCGAGCTTGTAGAGGATCACCCTGTCGGCGGTGCTCAAGGCGTCGCTGTACCTGAAGTTGATCTCTTGTTGCCCCTGGGCTGCCTCGTGGTGAACTCGGTCAAGCTGGAACCCCGCGGCCTCCAAGCACATTAGGGTCTCCAGCTTCACGTCCTCGGTGGGGTCGAGGGGCGGGAGGTCGAAGTAGCCTCCCTTCCCGAAAGGCGCGATGGAGCCGTTCTCGTTGGTCACGTAGAAGTACTCTAGCTCGGGGCCCGTGTTGAAGCCCAGCCCCTCCTCCTCGAGCTCATCCACCGCCCTCTTCAGTAAGCCCCTGGGGTCCCCGAGGAACGGCGTCCCGTCTGGGTTGCTGACGTAGCAGAACATTAGGGCTATGCCGGGTGTCTCCCACATGGGAACCAGGAACGTGGACGGGTCGGGGTGGAGGTTGAGGTCGCTCTTGTTAACCTCCGCGAAGCCGAGTATGCTTGAGCCGTCGAAGGCTACACCGTGGGTCAGCGCGTCCCGCATGTTGTACTCGGGGATCAGCATGGCCTTGGGGCTGCCCATGGGGTCGATGACTATGAGACGGATGTATTTAGTGTCGTGACGCTTGATGAGCTCCATTATGGGCTCCACGGCGTCTCCGGTGGTTAAACTTGAATGCATATACGCATGGGAATAATGCACATATATATACTTTATGGGAAATATACTGTACATATGTTCAAATAAATCATCTTTCTCTATACATATATTTAGCGGGGTTGACGCGTTTAAATAAAATTTACTTATTCGACACACACGTCAAGAGGGCCCGGCCATGATCAACAAGCCCCCCCCGCGGTCAAAGCGTCAGGCACCATTCCCAACAGCAGCGCCCCCTATGAACGCCGCCACGGGCTCCATGTAAAGCCTCACAGCGGCTTGTACAAACATCTAGTTTAAGGCAAGTTTAATATACATCTGTATAGACGGATATTAATTTAATATACATATGTAAGGTGCCGGTATGTTCGCGCTTGACGAGATAGACAAGAAGATCCTCGGGGAGCTGCTGCTGAACTCCAAGAGGAGCTACCGTGAGCTGGCTAAGGCCGTAGGCATATCCGCGGCCACGGTTATCAGCCACATCCAGCGGCTGGAGTCCGCCGGAGTCATAAAGGAGTACACTGTGATGCTGGACTTCGAGCGGCTGGGGTTCGAGCTCACGGTGGTCACCGAGATGACGGTGAGCCGCGGCAAGCTTCTGGAAACCCAAGGGGAGATAGCCAAGCTCCCCTACGTCTGCGCCGTCTACGACGTGACGGGGGAGATCGACTCCGTCGTGATAGCCAAGTTCAGGAACAGGAGGGATCTGAGCGCGTTCCCCAAGGACCTGCTCAGCATGCCTTTCGTGGAGAGAACCAACACCCACGTGGTCCTGAACACGGTGAAAGAGGACTTCAGGATGCTGAACAACCTCTAACTCTGTTTCTGTTCAAAATAAATTGGAGTATGAAGCCACCTAGGCTTTTCTCAGCGGCTTCCCGGGCAGTGCACCAGTATATATTCCGTTCTCGATCACGGGTACGCCGTTGACCAGGATATGAAGGATGCCTGAGGCGTATCTCTGTGGGTCCGTGAACGTGGCCTCGTCCTTAATCGTGGCCGGGTCGAAGACCGTTACGTCGGCCTTGTACCCCTCCCGTAGGACGCCCCTGTCCTTGAACCCCATCTTCTGGGCGGGTGCGCTCGTCATCTTCCTCAGGGCCTCCTGGAGGCTTATGACGCCTTCTCGGACGTAGTGGCCTAGGACCCTGGGGAAGGTGCCGTAGTTCCTTGGGTGGGGCTTCATGTCGGCCCAGATGCCCTCCGGGGAGATGGCTGAGCCGTCGCTTCCAACCATTCCGTGGGGGCTCTGCATGACGCGTCGGACGTCCTCCTCTGAGAGCCCGAACATGACGCTCGGTACCTGTGTGTCCTCCATTATGAGGAGGTCGAACATGGCGTCCATGGGGGGCTTGCCCATCATCTCACCGATCTCCTTCAGGTTCTTGCCCGTGTACTGGGGGTTGTTCTTCGCCTTGGTGATCAGTATGTTCTCGGGCGGGTAGCCGAGCCGCCTCTCATTCTTCATGCGTTCACGGGTGTCTGGGTCTCTGAGGTGCTCTAGGATCTTCTCGGCGCCTCCCTCGTGGGCCCAGTGGGGCAGCAGGGCTGTTAGCCCGGTGCTGCTCGCGATGTACGGGTACTGGTCGAAGGTGACGTCCACCCCCTTCTCCCTGTACTCGGCGACCAAGGCGAGGCTCTCCCGGGTTCTCCCCCAGTTCCTCTGACCGCTGGCCTTGAAGTGGGCGATCTCGACGGGGGTCCCCGCGTCGCGCCCGATCTCGCAGGCCTCCTTGACGGCGTCGAGGAGGGTGTCCCCCTCCCCCCTTATGTGGCTGCAGTAGACGCCCCGGTGCTTCGCCACCACCTTGGCGAGCTCAGTGATCTCCTCTGTGTCGCCGTAGACGCTCGGCGGGTAGATGAGACCCGTGCTCATCCCCCAGGCCCCGTCCTTCATCGCCTCGTCTACGAGCCTCTTCATCTCCTCCAGCTCCTCTGCCGTGGGCTTCCTGTTCTCGTGGCCCATCACGTTCTGGCGGACGGTGCCGTGGCCGACGAGGGGCGCTATGTTCACGGCGGCTCCCTGCCGGTCTATCCTGTCCATGTAGTCGGCCATGGTCTCCCAGTCAAGCTTGAAGTCGTCCGGGACGGAGCTCCGATTATACTTTTCCCTGTACTCCTTGACGGAGGCGTTCATGGGGGCCGCGCTGCCCCCGCAGTTTCCCACCACCTCGGTGGTCACACCCTGATGGATCTTGCTCAGCCCCCGGGGGTCGATGAGTATCGGAGTGTCCGAGTGGCTGTGGATGTCTATGAAGCCCGGGGCGACTATCAGCCCCCCTGCGTCTATGATCTTCACTGCATCGGCTCCTTGCAGGTCGCCGACGGTCTTCACGGTGTCGCCGACTACGCCGACGTCGGCCCAACGCCACGGGTTGCCTGTGCCGTCCATGACGCGGCCGTTCCTGATGACGATGTCATACTTCAATTGGTATCATTGATGATACGCGGCTACGACGATAAAGAGTTTAGCAGGCGTCAAGCCGTTGGGATAACCAAATATTACGCGGTTCCCCCTTTCATACCGAGTTGCGCCGGAAGTACAGCTACGTGAGATACACGTGGTGGAGGGAGGTGGACATCGACGAGTTGAGCCGAGAACTCTCGACGGAGTTCGAGGTTAAGCACCTCCCCAATCCAAGTAACCCACGCTACGAGTTCTCACTGTTCATGGATGCGAGGAGAGAGGCCCTCGTGAAGGCGGACACCCTGAAGGCGTACATCTCTAGGGTCAGGGCAGTGCTCTTCCAGAGGGATAGGGCTCCCTTCACCCCACGGGACATGGAGCTGCGGAGGAGGCTTCTGGAGGTCTACCTCAGGGACAGGCCTTCGCCTTTCCCGTGGGCGTTCAGCGACGAGGAGCCTTTCGAGGTAGCGGGGCAGTAGACTGGGGTTCTAGACGCGTCTGAGGTACTTGTGCCTCAAGTCTCGGGAGGGGGAGACCTGTCTCTTGTACACCTCCACGAGCCCCTTATTGATGAGGTTGGGGATGGCGCCGCTGTCCATCCGGGGCACATCCCTGCACGAGACGTCTCCCTGACAGACCATTTCGTAGACCCTCCTCTCGGCTGGGGAGAGATCGTGTTCATCGGACAAGTTGCATCGATACATTATCGTCTGCCGACGGTAAAAACAGTTCGATGCGCCTTCTTATGATAAAACCCTTTAAACGGAAGGCGGAAGATGAACCATGGGTTTCTACGATCACCTCGGGGTGAAGCGCGTCATAAACTGCTTCGGCACCTACACGCTGATAGGGGGCCACACGTTCTCGGACCACGTCAGGGCAGCTATGGACGAGGCCGACAGAAACTTCGCGTGGCTCTGGGAGCTGGAGGAGAAGGCCGGGGCAAGGATCTGTGAGGTAACTGGGGCGGAGGCGGCGTTCGTCACGCCCGGAGTCTTCGCCGCGCTATCCATGGGCGCGGCCGCCTGCATGGCGGGCACGGACAGGGACAGGATGAGCAGGCTCCCAGACACGTCGGGCATGAGTAACGAGTTCATAGTACAGCGGGCGCTGCGGGACTTCAAGTACGACAGGAGCATGACCGTCGCGGGCGGGAGGCTCGTGGAGGTGGGTGACGAGAAGCGTGGATGCACCGCGGAGGAGCTGGAGGCCGCCATCACCGACAAGACCGCCGGCTTCCACTACATGACCCACGGCACCACGGGGAACTGGGCCTCCAAAGACTGCAGCATCGTGCCCATCGAGGAGGTGATAGACGTGGCTCACCGCAACGGGTTGCCGGTGATAGTGGACGCCGCGTTCCAGTGCTACCCCAAGGACGGGTTCACCCGTTACACCAGCAAGGGGGCCGACCTGGTCGCCTACTCGTGCAAGTACTTCGGCGGCCCCAACACGGCCGGCATCCTCCTCGGCAGGAAAGACCTCGTGGACACAGTGGCCCTCCACAGCTTCGTGGGCCAGGAGGGCGGCCCCGGCGGCAGGCTCTTCCTCGAGGCGGAGCCGGGGAAGATGCACGGAAGCGTGTTCCGCGGCTACAAGATGGACAGATCCTCCATAGCGGGGGCCGTTGCGTCCCTCGAGGAGCACCTGGCCACAGACTACGAAGCCATATTCATGAAGGCTAGGCTGAAGGCTGCGAGGATGACGGAGGAGTGGAGCAGCATCCCGGGTGCATCGACCAAGCTCTACGACGTGGGGACGGTACCAGAGGAGCCGGGAAGGATATCTCTGCACCTGGTCCTCGACAAAAGCCCCGAGGAGGTGGATGGCATGGTGAAGGCGCTCATGGCCGGCGATCCCTCCATATGGGCGTCGGCGGAAGGCAACCACCTGGTCGTCAACATAACAAGCTTCAGGGGACTGATGCTCGCCGAAGACAGGGACACGGAGACGATAATGGAGAGGGTCTCAGAGGCCCTGAGGGGTTAGTGCCTCAGCCCTTCAGGTAGCCCTCTAGGTGACTGACCATGGGCCTGCCGAGGGCTGCCTCCACCACCTCGTAGTTCTCGCTGTACCTGTTGCCGTCGCCCACGAGTATCTTCTCCTTGGGCACGTTGACGACGTAGACTGTCCGGCCCTTCGCTAGGCCTGCGCTGGTAACGGGGTCGCCTTCCTCGTCGAAAGTAGTCATGAGGTCGGGGAACGTGGCCAGCCGCTCGCCGTCCTTCTCGAGGGTCATGTACTCGTTGACGTAGCTTAGCTCCCACTCTTCGCCGCCTTGCCTGATGGTGGTGAAGCCCACGTCGAACCCGCCCTTGGCCTCGATGGTCATCTTGGTGATCTGTCCCTTGCAGACGAGTTCGCCGCCGAGGAACTCGGTGGCTGCCTTCACCTTGGCTTCGGCTCCCTTGTCCTTGGCCGCATGGAACGCGTTGCCCAGGTCTATGGCCATCTGTATGGCGCCGGGGGCGCCGTGCTCCTTGGTGTAGCTCACGGGCACGGGGTCCCTGGCCATGGCTATCAGCGCCTTCATGTCGCGCGCCTGGGAGCGTATCACGTTGCTCGTGGTCTGGAGGGTGCCCCACGCCACGACCTCGCTGCCCTCGGTGACGCCCGTCTTGACGCTCCTGTAGTCGAGGCGGTGGAGCCCCATGCTACCCATCATGGCGGTGGGGTGGGCCCTGCCGTCGCCCGGGGTGTCCACCACGGGAAGCCCGAGGGCGGCGGCTATGAGCCAGCCCCCGAAGCTGTTGTGGCCCCCGTTCTCGGCGGCGATGACGCCGTGGAACTCGACGCCCACCTCCCTGAGGAGCTGGGCCGCCCTGATGTAGTGCATGGGCTTGGTGTTCCCCCGCTCCGTGGGCGCCCCCAACGCGGCGCTCGTGATGACCCTCCACTCTGGGTCCGCCTCGTCTGGGCCCCAGAGCTCTATCTTGCCTATCTCCAGCGCGAGGCTGCCGGTCCTGCGGCCTGTCTCGGGCCAGCCCCCGCCGCCGCCTCCTAGGATCGCCCCGCCGAGGGCGAGGGCGTCCACATCCTCCTTCGTGACAGTATGTGGCATATCGTCTCAGGACACTATTAACCGGTCACCGGTTATAACAGGTTTTCAAAAAAATGGGGGGCTAGTACCAGGGGAGCCTGCCCTCTTTCTCCATCTTGAGGAGAGCCTCCCAGTCGCCGTTGGTATACGTCTGCAGTATCTCCAGTTGCTCCTCGGTGATGTGCCTGAACCGTCGCTGGGGCTCCAGGTACTCCTTCACCGGCTTCAGCTCCTTGGGCTTGACGCTTATCTTGAACTCGCCGTGGTCAACCTCGACCAGCGGGAAAGCGCCGGTCTGCACCGCCAGCCGCCCCACCTCCACCGTCTTGGCTGGGTCGAAGTACCACCCCGTGGGGCACGGCTGATGGACGTGCAGGTAGGCGAGCCCCTCGCCGTTCCGGGTGACCTCGGCGGCCTTCTTGATCTTCCGCTTCAGGTCCGGTATGTAGGCGAGTGAAGCCGTCGCTATGTATGGTATCCTGTGGGCCGCCATGATCATGAGCATGTTCTTGCGGCGCTGGGGCTTGCCCTTCCACACGCTGCCCACCGGCGTGCTGCTGGTGGCGGCGAACAGGGGGGTGCTTCCGCTGCGCTGGATGCCCGTGTTCATGTACGCCTCGTTGTCGTAGCAGAGCCAGATGATGGACTCGCCGCGCTCGGCGGCTCCGCTGAGGCTCTGGAGGCCGATGTCCACGGTGCCGCCGTCGCCGCTGTAGCTGGTAACGTAGACCTTGTCGGCCTTCCCCTTCTTGCGGAGGGCCCTGTAGATGCCGGTTTCGTAGGCTGGGGCTGACGCGAAGTTGGCCAACACCCACGGCACCTTGACGACCCCGGCGTAGTTGACGCCGCTGCAGTTAGGCGGGTCGACGACTATGGTGTTAGGGCCCAGCGTGTCCAGGAGGGTCCTGATGATGATGCTGGCCCCGCAGCCCGCGCAGCCGTCGCTGCCCGGGTGCACGCAGTGCTCGTTCTCTATGTCGATCGGCTGGGCGCCGCTGGGTAGGGGGTGCTCCACGAAATCGACCTCCTTGGACAGCTTCTTGCCCTTGTTGCCTATGATCTTCTTTCCCATCATGTACAGGTCGTCTATGGGTATGTCCTCGCCGCCAAGACCCGTGACGTAGTTCTTGACGGGCACCCTGACGTCGGTGTTGTAGAGGGCGGACTTGACGTCCATGAAGGCCATGCCTCCGCCGGTTCCGTGGCAGACTACCCTGTCAACGACGCCTATGCTGTCCACCTGCTCGGCGACCTCGATGACCTCTTCCTTAGGGAAGGGCCTCATGAACCTGAGTTTCAGCAGCCCTATCTTCTCTCCCTGGCCTCGAAGCTTGTCGACGGCCCTGCGGGCGGCTGTGGTCATGCTGCCCATGGTGACCATGAGGCTGTCCGCGTCGTCGCACCTGTACCGCTCGACCATGCCGCCGTAGCTGCGGCCGAAGTTCTCCATGTAGCTCCGGTCGACCTCGGCGATGACCTTCTTGGCGTCCTCCATCACCTCCTCGTGGAGCCGTCTGTAGGTGGTGTGCAGCTGCGAGGGGAGGTTGGCGCTGGGCCACGCCTTGCTCAAGGTTGGGTCCACCGGGTACGGCGCCTTGTAGGGGGGCAGCCACTCGTCCACGGCCTCCTGCTCGGGGAGGTATACCCGCTCCTGGCTGTAGCTCAGGTAGAAGCCGTCCAGGCTCATCATGGTGGGGAGGAGCACCCGGTAGTCCTCGGCGATCTTGTAGTTCATGAGGATCTGGTCGAGGCACTCCTGGTTGCTCTCCACGAAGCCTACTAGCCAGCCCAGGTTCATCTCGGGCATGATGTCGCTGTAGTCGGGGCCCAGGCTCCAGTACCAGCCCAGCGTCCTGTTGGCTATGGCCATGACTATGGGGGCCCGGTAGTTGGTGGCCTGGGCGACCACCTCGTGCATGTAGGCTAGGCCTTGGCTGCACGTCGCCGTGAAGGTGCGTGCACCCGCCATGGACGCGCCCAGGGCGACGGCCATGCAGCTGTGCTCTCCCTCCGTGTGAACGTACTCGGCGTCCAGCTCGCCGTTGGCGACGAAGTCGCTTAGGTACTCGATGATGGTGGTCTGAGGCGTGATGGGGAACACGGGCACGACCTCGACCCTCGCGAGGCGCACTCCGTGGGCGACGGCCTTGTTCCCAGGCATCACGTCGAAGTCCTGGGTCATTGCGTCTCCTCCATCTTCATCTCTATAGCCTTCTGGGGGCACTCGTTGGCGCAGACGCCGCAGCCCTTACAGAACCTGTAGTCTATCACTGGCTTCCCGTCGTCCCCGGGCTCTATGGCCTGCTCGGGGCAGTAGCTTATGCACAGGCCGCAGGCCACGCACTTCTCGTGGTCTATCACGGGCTTGTAGACCCTCCAGTTTGCGACGTACTTGCCTCCCTTGCGGGCTATGTCGTTCAGGATGAGTCCCTTGATCTTGGATTTGTCGAACTCCGATATCATGTCTAGTACTCCTCCACCGCCACCCGGTCGTACCCGGCCTGGGCCGTCTCCTTGTTGGGCTCCGCGAGCCGCGGAGGGAACCTCTTCTCGATGGCCTTGAAGATGCTGTCCATCTTCAGCAGCCCCGTGGTCTTGGCGAACGCACCCAGGATCGTCGTGTTGGGTATCGGCCTCTTTATGACGTCCACGGCTATGCCTGTGGCGTCGACGACACCCAGTTTCCTGAGGTCCTTCTTGAATAGCGTCTTGGCCTCCGCCGGGGTCTTCGTCGTGTTGTAGACGACGACGCCCCTGTCTTGGAGGCCCTGGGTTATGTCCATGGCTTCGGGCATGGGCGGGTCCAGCACCAGCAGGTACTCGGGGTGGTATATCATGCTGCGCGTGGCCTCGTCCTCGCGGCCGATCTGGGCGAACGCGAGCACCGGGGCGCCCCTGCGGGCGCTGCCGTACATGGGGAAGGCGCGGCAGAACTTGTCCTCGTAGCTGGCCGCGATGGCGATGAGCTCGCCGCAGGCTACTACGCCCTGGCCTCCCATGCCGTGAAGCCTAATCTCCTCTACCATATTGTCACCTCATAGAACGATTGGAGCGAAAGGGGTAACGTGTACACCCTAATCATCTCAACTCTATAGGACTTGAAATCTTACAGTAATAACCTATTCGGATCGTACTACGCGGCAGTATTTACTGTAAATATCATTTTTCGGTATAAATTGCGGAAACGTTATTCATTCCTCTGCGACCGTTTATCCATGCATAACGTCATTCTCATCGTCCTCGACAGCCTCCGGAGGGACCACGTTGGGGCCTACGGCAACGACTGGATCGGCACCCCCAACATGGACGCCCTGGCCGCGGAGAGCGTCCTGTACACGAACGCCTACCCCGAGGCTTTGCCCACCATCCCCGTCCGGAGAGCCATGTACACGGGGAAGCGTACGTTCCCGTGCAGGGACTACAAGGCGGCGAAGGGCGACGTGGTGCTCATCCCGGGGTGGCAGCCCATCCCCCCGCATCAGGTCACCGCGGCCGAGGTGTTCAGGCACCACGGCTACCTGACCGGCCTCTTCTCCTCGGTGCACCACATGTTCAAGCCCTCCATGAACTTCCACAGAGGCTTCACCAGCTGGGAGTGGATAAGGGGACACGAGGCGGACCACCTCAAGGTACCCTACGCTGGCGACATGGAGGACCCTAGCAACCTGCCCTGCGACGAGATGTACGGCATGGTGGGGCACAGCCTCCCGTACTGCCTGGCCAACGTCCAGGACTGGAGGGGGGAGGAGGACTGGTTCGCGCCCAGGACCTTCGGAGCCGCCGCGAGGTGGCTTGAGCGGAACGGCGGCGACCAGAACTTCTTCCTGGTGGTCGAGGAGTTCGACCCCCACGAGCCTTGGAACCCGCCGAAGGAGTACCTGGACCAGTACTTCGACACAGACGCCTACGAAGGCAGGAGGATCATACCCACGGTGGGCGGCCCCAACGAGTTCATGGAGGGCGAGCTTGAGTACATACTGGCGATGTACGCCGGCGAGGTGACCCACTGCGACACGCACGTGGGCAGGCTCCTAGACAGGGTCAAGGAGATGGATCTATGGGACGACACCATCGTCGCCCTGGTGAGCGACCACGGCCACCCCATAATGGACCACGGGATAATGCACAAGGTGCCCGCCCACATGTACAACGAGCTCATGGACCTGGTCTACATGGTGAAGGGCCCCGCAGGGGAACACGGCGGAGAGACCTGCCCCGCATACGCGGCCCACCACGACGTCCCCGTGACACTCATGGAGATGGCGGGAGTCACGCCGCCCACGGGGCTGGACGGCGTCAACGTCTGGGACGTAGCGACGGGGGCCGCCGAGCCAACCAGAAGCTACGCCACCTGCATCTTCTACCCGTGGCTCTGGACCAAGGACGACAGACACGTCTACATGACCGACATCGACAACACCGAGGAGAGGCTGTACGACACCACCGTCGACCCCAAGGAGAGGGACGACGTAGCCGCGGCCAACCCCCAGGTCTGCCAGAGACTCAGGAAACGTCTGTGGGACGAGATCGGGGGAGACCCGCCCAGGTACGAGGTAATCAGGCAGGGCCACGACTGGTACGAGTACCCCGACATCCACGACCCCACGGGAACCTTCTCCAAGAAACTCATCGCCGAGAGAGACGCCAAGAAACGCAGAGCCTAACACAACAAACCAAACACCGTTCCCAGAGGGGAACGGCGACACCACCCCAGAAAACGTTTATTCCTAGTGACAAAGATATTGAAATTCTCAATATAACTATAGTTTATCCAAATATAAATTCTCATCTAAATGTCGGGGGGTGGGGTTCGAAACTTACAACATGTGGAGACATATATCTTCCGAATGTTCCCTTTTTTATCCATAATTTTATCTCACTTTAACCGTTGGGTTGTTCTATTGATTACTCGTCTAGCGGGTCTAATAGTCTGTATTTTTTATGTGGGTGTCTGTTCTTGAATTCTTTTACGGCTTCTGTTTGTGATTCTGCCTCTATTGTTAGGATTATGTATCGTGAGTCTAGGCTGGACCAGTACTCAAAATCAAACGTCTGTATTGTTTATCCCCACAAATATCGTGTCATTGATCATGTTGAGTTTTATGGTCATAGAACAAACCCATACTAGAATCTATAATTATATCCACAATACATCTTGTTTAGGTTTCACTCGCCGCGCATTCTATAGAGGAGTTGGGTTTGAACATTACTTTTTTTGAATCTAACGACTTGATAAATATATGACTAATTCAAACCTTCTATAGGCGAATATTGAAATTCAATTATTCCAAGTAACTAAGAACATCAACCCTGACCCAGAAATTTTTTTTCTGTTATGACAGGTAACCTGACATATAACCCCCAGAAAAGCCCCCGATCATGCCTAAAAAAACGCTTATTCCTACTAACCAGGAACAAGCCACCAGACAAGCTACTTCAAGAGGAGTAGATCGCCGGTGACCCTATCGATCTTCATGGCCTGATCCGGCCCGAGGCCGAGACATGTGACGGTCCCAGGCGGAACCTCCGTGTGCCCAGCGTCCTGTATCAACACGTTGGTGATGTCCAGCTCCTCGGCTTTATACGCGAGGGCCTCCAGCTCCTCCAGGCTCTCCGCCTCCAGAGCCACCTTCCTCCCCCCAGTGTCCATCCACCGGCGCCAGTGCTTGGTCTTCGTCTTCTTGGACTCCTCGCTGGCCATGACCGCGGCGTGGCACGCCTGGGCGACCATCTTCCCGACGCTCATGCCGAGGTCTGTGCGAACCACTATGACCATCTTGTAGTCGTGGGGACGACCCAAGGCTAAGGCACCAGCCTGTCACGGTCACGGGGAAACATGCAGCACTCCCTGATGTTGCTCTGCCCCGTCACCGTCATGGTTATCCGCTCCATGCCGATGCTCCACCCGGCGTGGGGCGGTGCGCCGTACCTGAAAGCGCCCACGTAGTACTCGAAGTTGTCTGGGTTCAGGCCCTTGTACCTGATGCGCTCCTTGAGCAGCTCAGGCAGATGGATGCGCATGGTGCCGCTGCTTATCTCGATGCCGCCGTAGAGACAGTCGAAGGCCCTGACCAGCCTGTCGCCTATTTCGGCGGAGCCGTATGTCTCCTCCAGGTACCTGGCGTCCCTCTCGTCCTCCTTGTCGTATGGCATGGCGTAGAACGTCTTCTGCTCTCCGGGCCAGTCCTTCAGGAAGAAAGCCTCGTCCCCGACTAGCTCCGTGAGGAGCGCCTCCTGGGTCTTGGTGAAGTCGTCCCCCCAGAGTATGGTCTCGCCGGCGCCCTGGAGCCTCTCGATGGCCTTCGTGTAGGTGACCCGCCTGAACGGCGTCTTCGGTATGGTCAGCTCCCGCCCCAGAAGCTCCAGCTGGTCGGCGGTCTTCTCCTTCGCCTCCTCCAGCATGTGGACCAGGGTCTTCTCGAGCACATCCATTACGGTCTCGTCGTCCGCGAAAGCCTGCTCTATGTCCATCTGCCTGATCTCGTTGAGGTGCGTCGGCGTGTTGAACTTCTCGGCGCGCCATATCGGGGTGATGGTGAACACCTTCTCGAAGCTCATGGCGCACATCTGCTTGTACAGCTGGGGGCTCTGAGCCAGGTAAGCCATCTTCTCGAAGTAGGGGATGGCGAAGAGGTCGGCGCCGCCCTCGGAGGCGCTGCCGATGATGCAAGGCGGCTGGAACTCCATGTAGCCGTTGCTGCTCAGGTAGTCCCTGAACGCCGTGACCAGCGCGTTCTGCACCCTGAAGATGGCGTTGGTGGTGGGGCTGCGGAAGTCGAGGAACCTCCAGTTGAGCCTGGTATCCAGGTCGCTTTTCTTGTTCTCCAGTATGTCCACCGGCAGCGGCTGCTGGGACCTGTTGATGACCTCGATGCCGTCTGGAAGGAACTCGACGCCTGCCTTCGCCACGTCGCTCTCGACAGCCTTCCCGGTCACAGACAGAACGTCCTCGCGGCCGAGGCTCAGGTTGAACATCTCCGGGGTGTCCGGCTTGACCACTACCTGGATCTCCCCAGTCCTGTCCCTGAGGACGATGAAACGTATCTTCTTAAGGTCCCTGGTCCGGCTCACCCACCCGGCGAGGGTAATCCTCTCGCCCACGCGGTGCCTGGCCTCCTCGATGTAGGTGCGTTCAAACATCTCCATGGCTTCCAGTGTTTACGAGGCTAGGAACAATAGTAGGGTATAAAAAGTTTGGCGGTTAGTAGGCGTACTCGACGCGTAGGTCCATTTTACGGACGCTCTTCGCGACGGACGTCAGCGCATGCAGCCGCTTCTTGCTCAATCGCCTCGACCCCCGGCCCTGTAGCACGACCCGGGTCTCGGTGCTCCCGTCAGGCAGCCAGATAATGTTTATGGTCACGATGTGCTGTTTGGCGAACAGCTCCTCGAGGAACTGCCTGTCCTTTGTCCCGGACTCGAGAACGAGTACGCGCTTGTTAAACCTGTCCCCGAGATCCCTGGTGAGCCTCGGCTCGAAGTTGAACTTCGCCGCGTCCCCTTTTCCTACCACGAGGACGAGGAAGCCGCCCGCGTCTAATACGTTGTCGAGCCTCACCTTCTGGAGGAACTGGTTCTGGTTCTCCATCTCCAGCAGCGTCTTGGCTACTTCCATATACTTTTCGCTTACTTCGCCTGACTCCACCTTCGCCTGGCACTTCGAGCAGAGCATCCCGCTCTTGAGACAGAACTCACATAGCTGTATTTGCACGTTGATGGGTCCTCCGGCGCGTCGGAGGGGTCAACATGGATGATCTGCCCGTTCCACCTAAGCCTTGACGTGTATGCCAATTGTGCTTACGTTTGTGGGACCCCTGTCATCGGTCTCGATCCGATCGGTGCCGATCTCGATCTTCACCACCTCCGCGTTGGGCATGAACCTGTTCCTGAGGACCTCCACGACGTCAACCGCGCGGCTGATGCTTCGGCCCCTCGCCTTCACGGCGATCTCCCCGTGACCGCTCTTGAACAAGGTCATACATGCCAGTACGTAGTTGAGGACAGGCTTCCTTCCGATGAAAACGGTGTTAGATCTCTCCATCTTGACTCCTCATTTGCTAGTTTTTACGCTGGTGCGTAAGATAAGCAGAACAAAAGGTTAAAAGGATTTTCCCTGAGCGAATGTACGAGATAACTCCGGTAAATATAGTCATTATTCACATAAAAATGAATAAAAAACGGGTTTTAAGCCCGTTTAAGCACCTTGCCAGGGGTGGCGCCCGTGTGTCTGCCCTCCTCTACGACGGGGACTCCGTTAACGAACACGTACCTGACGCCCTCTGGGTACCTCCTCGGCTCTATTTCGTCGGCCTCTATCTTGAGGTTAGGCAGGTCCATGAGCACGATGTCGGCGTAGCTCCCCGGGTTTATGGTGCCTCTCCCCTCCAGGTTGTGGACGCGGGCCGCCATGACGCTGGTCTTCTGCACCGCCTCCTCGAGGGTGAAGACCTTACGCTCGTTCACCAGGGTCTTGTAGAAGAGGGGGAACGCGGCGAAGGTGTTGATGCCCGGGAGGCTCCACGGCGGGTTCTTGGCTTGGTACTTCTCGTCCTGCACCAACGTGTCTAGGCCCACCATGCCCTTGGGGTGGGTGTAGTACTGGAGGTAGGCCGGGCTGAAGCTCAGGGTGCCCGTGACGCCTCTGGCGTCGGGGTCCTCGACGATTATGTCGCAGTACGTCTCCCACGGGTCCTTCCCGCGCTCCTCGGCGATCTGGGCGACGGATTTACCGTCTATACCCTTCACCTTACTCCTTGTAACCGTGAGGTTCTCGGCCCAACGGGGGTTCGTGTTTGGGTTATAGTCCACCCTGATGAACCACTTGCCCGTCTTTATGGCGTCGTAGACCTCCTCCCTGAAGTCCGGGACATCCAGCCACTTGCCGAGGTCCTCGCGGCTGCCCAGCTCCCTGAGCCAGGGCTCCAGGAGGCCGCAGAGGTAGGGCATGACGCTGAATCCGCCGCGGACGAGGAACGGTATGGCGTCCCACGTGACGTCGAGTTCGCCCTTGCTATCCCTGGTGATCATGTCTATGGTCGCCTTGAGGTTGGCCTCCTCCAGCTCAGTGGGCGCCGTGGGGTGTATCTCCCAGCCGGTGCTGAGGTGGGCGAAGTGCAGCCTCACGCCGGTCCGCTTGTAGACGTCCACACACTCCATGAGGGCCGTGATCTTCTCGTTGGCGACGTGGCCCGCCGCCACGCCGCGCCTCCGCCCAGTCCGCCTCCAGTGGGGGCAGTAGACGCCGCCGTACTCCTTGATCTGCGCTATGGCCTCCACTATCTCCTCCTGGTCGGCGAAGACGTCGGGGTCGTAGTCGAGGCCGGCGCTCACGCCGATGCAGCCATCCTCCATGCTTTGGTGGATGAGCTCGTGCATCTGCTCCCGTTCCTCCTTGGTGCTGTGCCTCTTGTAGTCGAGGCCCATGACCTTGGTGCGCACGGTGCCGTGTCCGAGCAGCGGAGCGTAGTTGATGCTGATGCCCGTCTTCTCCACCTTCTTGAAGAAGCCCCCCATGGTCTCCCAGTCCAGTGTCCACCCGTATATCTCCTTCATCCACTCGTTGACCTGCTCCAGCTTGTGCCAAGGCGTCCGGGGGTAGTACTTGTATGGCTCAAGGTCCACCAGGTGATCCTGGAGAAGCCACGGCACCTGTATGTACTCGCCGAGGGGCGCGGGGCTTCCGCCGCACTGGCCGCCCACGAAGGTGGTGATGCCCTGCATGACGTGGCTCTCCGTCTTGGGGAACCAGAGGAGGGCCCAGTCCACGTGGCTGTGGGCGTCGATGAACCCGGGGACCGCGGTGAGACCCCTGGCGTCTATGGTCTCGGCGGCGTCGCCCTTGACGGCGCCCGTCTCGACGACCTTGTCGCCCTTGACGGCTAGGCTTCCCTTGTAAGCCTTCTTGCCGGTGCCTTCCACGATGGTGGCGTTCTTGATTAAAACATCAAATTCAGGCATTTATATCTCCGAAGGAATAGACACGCCATCGTGATTTAACACTTATAACTATCAACGAGTACTATCCAAATTTTTCATTAGTAAAACCTAAATATTCCTCCAAAAAAGGCTAACCAATTCACCGGGGAATAGTAATGAACCGTGCGATCATCCGACGACGGTGTTCACGGCGAATTTAATGGATTCAGAGGTTTAGACGATGGAATGTGATCTCGGCTACAAGTTGACCGATCAAAGCGGAAACGAGTTTGAGGGCAGTGAGGAAGCGGCGGCGAAGCTGACGAACGAGGCTCTCCGTATAGAACCGACTTTTGGTGAGACTCTGTCTGTTCCCTACAGGGATATTCTGGAGTTAGCCGGGTCCGACTACAGGATACACGTGTCCTTGAGCTCGGGGGACACCCTCACGCTCTTCAACCTCGGGTACCGCTACGAGGACTTTCTAAGGGAGTTCAGCGGGCACCGCAACGATGTGATCCTGAAGGACATGCTCGTTCAGAAGAAACCCAAGCTAGCGGGCATAGATGCTGTCTTCTCGTACATCGACGAGAACGGCGAGGAGAGGCAGGGCGGCGACTGCGAGCTCCGCTTCTACGAGACCGCCATAGTCATAGTGCCCGAGATGGGGGAGATAGTCAGGGTACCCCACAGCTACGTGCAGGGCATCAGGGAGGACGATTACACCCTCATCGTCGAGACGGAGTTCGGGGAACAGATAAGGCTCTCCATGATGGGCGCCAAGTACAACCAGGTCAAGAACGCCCTAAACAGGATGACGCACGAACTGATCGCCAAGAGCCAGGCGACGCTGAAGCAGCTCCTCCCAGGGGCGAACCCCATGGTAATAAGGAAGGTGGCTCGCGTGATGAGGGAGGGAAAGGCGGCCCGCAGGATCGATATCGAATCGATATCGGGAGACCTATGGAAGGAGCTGGAGGGCAAGCTCTCAGCCTTAGGCGTCAAGGAGGAGTACGAATATCTGAAGTCCCTCTCCCAGGAGGAGAGGATGTGCATCGGCTTCAAGAGGGACCTGATGGGCGAGCTCACCGGAGAGTACGTCTGGTTCCTGATCCCTATCTACGGCACCGACCCCCGTAAACCGGGGAACGCGGTCGCCATGGAGGCAGCCTCAACCGAGGGTGGGGGTAAGGCCACGTATTTCTTCAGGATCGTGGGTAGGGAGGAGTACCCCGGCTACGGGGACATCAGTGACCTCCACGAAGTCTACGATGAGCTGCTCAAGACGATCAACAGGTGCATGCTTGAGATAAACTTCAGGAGGGAGCCGATATACCTCCCGGACGAGAGCCTGAAGGAGCCCCGCTACGCGAGGTACAGGCACGCCGTGGATAGGATGCCCTCCCTGAGGACCCTGAGACGGCTCTTCATCGGCAGGGTGAGCCACAGAACCCGAGAGCAGTGGCGGGAAGACGTGACGGACCTGCTGAAGTTCAACGTCGAAGCTAAGGACGACGACCTCAAGTGGATGAAAGGCGGTCGGTGAAACCAGTACCCCTCTGAATTTTACCCACCGCTTCAAATACTTCAATGATTGCGTGCGAATACGTCTGCTGAATGTTCTAATTATCCCTGAACTCTAACTCGTACATATCGGTAATCTCGGAAAATTTCCCCGATTTTGTGTGTGCGAGCGCTTATATTTAGTTTCGCATAAGTCTGTCATGTAGCGGCCATGAAGGAAGAAGAGGAAGAGATGGAGGAGCTGATCAGGAAGCTCAAGATGTTACAGGGCATGGGAGGCGGAATGGCGGGAGGAGGATCAGCAGTGGGCAGCATGGACTTTGAAGAGATTCAGAAAACGGTCGAGAAGATGAGGGAAAGCATAGAAGACCAGAACCCGTATTCCATGTACCAGAAAAATCAGGGCAAGATGCCGGCCATGTTCCAGGGCATGAACGAGGAAGAGTTCAGGGACATGATGGAGTTCCAGAGGATGCAGATGGAGATGGCCAAGGACCAGGTGAAAGACGTGGGATGGGTCCAGGGCGAAAAAGACACGGCGTACCTACCTTCTGGCGCTAAGGTAGTTGAAGGTGAGATCGAGCTCACGGGA
>Ga0315533_1000278_pt1 | contig 47492 bp, 47 predicted proteins | sample SalMarSW160130MG_FD_203081 | JGI IMG/M metagenome (GOLD analysis project Ga0315533, IMG submission 203081) | Salt marsh sediment microbial communities from the Plum Island Ecosystem LTER, Massachusetts, United States - Salt Marsh Sediment SW1601-30 ...
TAGAGTATGTGAATGCTATGTACGAGTTGAGCGGAAGACTGCCAGAGTCGGAGCGCTTTAATCTGCGATCGCAACTGGAACGGGCAGCAACTTCTATTGTGCTGAACATTGCAGAAGGGTCAACGGGACAAAGCGATGCAGAACAGAACCGCTTTCTTGGCATGGCGTTGAGATCTTACCTGGAGACGATAGCGTGTTTAGATATTGTGGAGCGACGAGGCTATTTATCCAGCGATGTGCTTGTGGAAGTGAGGGAGTTGGGACACCGGTTGTTCGTAAAGTTGCAGGCGTTGCGCTGTTCGCTGGGTGGAGGACAGAAGACAGGAGACAGGGGACAGAACTCCCGGTCTTCGGTCTCCGGTCCCTCGACCCCGGTCTTCGGTCTCCGGTCCCTCGACCCCGGTCTCCGGTCCTCAGTCTCTCGACCCCGGTCTCCGGTCTTCTGTCCCCGGTCAGGAGGGCGAATCGTGACCGATATTGCCATAAAAGTTGAGCACCTGAGCAAACGCTACCGCATCGGCCAATACGTCGGTAGTGGTGCCCAATACAAGACCCTACGCGAGAGCCTCACCAATGCTGTCTCCGCTCCCCTGCGCAGGCTTCGGCAGACAGGAGACGGAAGACGGAAGACCGATGCCTCGTCTCCAGCCTCCCGTCTCCGGTCCTCCAGCCCCGGTCAGCCGTCTACCGACGGCTTCATCTGGGCCCTCCGCGACGTCTCCTTCGAGGTCAAACGCGGCGAAGTCCTCGGCATCATCGGCAAAAACGGTGCTGGTAAGAGCACGCTGTTAAAGATACTCACTCGCATAACGGAGCCCACCGAAGGGCGGGCGGAGCTAAAGGGTCGGGTGAACAGCCTCCTAGAGGTCGGGACCGGATTCCATCCTGAACTTACCGGGCGAGAAAACGTACGCTTGAGTGGTGCAATTCTGGGAATGACGTGGAAGGAGATCGACCGAAAATTCGACGAGATCGTCGATTTCTCCGGGGTAGAGACATATATTGATACACCGGTCAAACGTTATTCCAGCGGAATGCGTGTCAGGTTGGGCTTTGCCGTGGCTGCTCACCTGGAGCCGGAGATTTTGCTGGTTGATGAAGTGCTAGCGGTAGGAGACTGGGACTTCCAGAAGAAGTGTCTAAGCCGAATGGACGATATCGCAGGTGAGGGGCGTACTGTGCTTTTTGTATCACATAACATGCCGAGTATTATGAATTTATGTTCAAGATCAATTCTTTTAGACTCTGGCAGAATCATGCTGGATAGCCATGCCTCAGAGGTGGTCCAGTTGTACACCGCTAGTAAATGTGAGTCTAGTGCCGAAATGGTGTGGGAAGATCCTGCTGATGCACCTGGGGATGATAACGTACGTCTCCATGCAGTGCGCGTTCTGTCTCAAGATGGCGAGCTAACTACTGAGCTTGATATTGAGAAGGACATCCAGATCCAGATACTATTCTGGAATTTGCGTCCAAATGGTAAGCTCTATCCTGTTATTCACTTAAAGGACCGAATGGGTGCCTTTGTGTTGGTGTCTCCCAACCTTCCGTCAGCTAGTTTAACGGTGGACCCTTGGTCTGGCAAAGCCTTACCCCTAGGGCTCTACCAATCTATTTGTCTGATTCCAGGGAACTTACTAAACGAGGGGACTTACATTTTGGAAGCGATTGTAAATGAGCGTGTAGGATTTGTTGGAGGGGCATACGTCTTAGATGTATTATCATTCCATGTATTTGATTCTGGTTCGATGCGCGAGGAACATCAGGGCAGTTGGCCTGGAGTTGTGCGCCCGCGACTTAGTTGGTACACAGAGTACATGGGCCCGGAGGGCGTACCGATTGAACGAGAAAAATAGCTCGGGTCGATGTTTGGTCACAGGCGGTGCAGGTTTCATTGGCAGTCACTTGGTGGAGCGTTTGCTCGCGGAGGGTCATACGGTGACGGTTCTTGACAATTTCTCCACTGGTAGGATGGAGAACCTGAATCAAGTTAAGGACAAGTCACGACTTTCCATCCATCGCGTGGACATTGCAAATTATTATGAGATCAAAGGATTTTTTGAGGATGTTGACTGGGTCTTCCATCTAGCAGCCCTTGCTGACATTGTGCCATCCATTCAACAACCTCTCACATACCACATAGCGAACGTGGATGGCACTGTCGCTGTGCTCGAAGCCGCGCGTGCTGCTGGGGTCAGGCGGTTCGTTTACGCAGCATCGTCCTCTTGCTACGGGATTCCGGATGAGTTTCCCACGCCCGAAACGGCGCCTATCAGACCCATGTACCCCTATGCGCTCACCAAGTATCTTGGCGAGCAGTATGTGCTGCACTGGCACAAAGTGTATCAGTTGCCGTGTGTTTCACTGCGATTGTTTAACGTATACGGCCCGCGCGCCCGGACGACCGGGGCCTACGGTGCTGTCTTTGGTGTGTTCCTGGCTCAGAAGCTAGCTGGAAAACCATTCACGGTAGTGGGTGATGGAACTCAGACAAGGGACTTTACTTACGTCACAGACGTGGTCGATGCCTTCGTACAGGCAGCGGAATCCGAGATCGAGGGTGAGGTATTCAACGTTGGGTCGGGTAGCACCTACAGCATTAACCATTTGGTGAGTCTCCTCGGTGGGAACGTGGTTCACATTCCGAAGCGTCCGGGTGAGCCCGGCTGCACTTACGCAGACATAAGCAAGATATCACAGATGCTTGATTGGAGGCCAGGGGTTAGTTTTGAGGACGGTGTGCATATCATGCTCCAAAACATTGACCAGTGGTGTAATGCACCGGTGTGGGACGAAAAGTCCATAGCAGAGGCAACCCAAGCTTGGTTCAAATGCTTGGGCAGCAACTCATGATCAAAAAAGGAAAAGGGTAGGATAAGACAGATGCAGCAAGACGAGCAACGCGCTCCAGCTTTTCCGAAGGAGGTCAGCGACTATCTGGCTGGTTTTGCCACAAGGTATAACAGTGATGATGTCTTGCAGTATCTCGACAATGCCCAAGCGCTGAAGGTGCTGGTCGTAGGAGAAGCGATTATTGACGAATATCAGTACTGCACGGCAATTGGCAAGTCTTCGAAGGAGCCGACGCTCGTCGTAAAGGCCAATTCGACTGAGAAATTTGCTGGGGGCATTCTGGCTGTTGCCAATCATGTGGCAAACTTTTGCGATCATGTCGGCGTGGTCACGTTCCTGGGAGAGAGGAATTCCCAAGAAGCGTTTATCAAGGAGAAGCTTAACGGTAAAATTGAGCGGTTCTTCTTATACAAGAAAGGCTCCTCTACCATTGTCAAGCGGCGGTTTATAGATGAGTATTTCTTCGTGAAGCTCCTAGAGGTCTACGAGATCAACGACGAGGAACTAGACGAGGCTGACAATGAACGGTTATGTGCAATCTTGCGCGAACAGCTCCCCAGTTATGATGTGGTGATTGTGGTGGACTTTGGCCACGGGATGCTGAGTCGGCAAGCGATTGAAATTCTATGTAGACAAGCGCGTTTCCTAGCGCTGAATGTGCAGGCAAATGCCGGCAACCTGGGATACCATACTGTTTCTGCCTATCCACGGGCAGACTATGTGTCCATTGCCGAGAATGAACTCAGGCTAGAAGCGCGAGACCGGAGGGGCGATCTAAAGGAAATGGCGTTGAATGTCGCGCAAAAGCTAGATTGCGGCCGAGTTGCTGTTACCCGGGGTAGGTATGGCTGTCTCTGCTACAGTGTTGATCAAGGCTTTCTTGAGATTCCGGCGTTTGCCCAGCAGGTGGTGGACCGAATTGGGGCTGGTGATGCTTTTCTCTCCCTCACAGCGTTGTGTGTGGCCCAGAGTGCTCCGATAGAAGTGGCTGGGTTCATCGGTAACGCTGTAGGTGCGCAGGCGGTCGCGACAGTCGGCCATCGGACACCCATTGAGCGTGGTTCATTGTTTAATTACATTGAGTCCTTGTTGAAGTAAACATGCCATGATTTCGACCGGGGACAGGGGACACCAACATGATTACCCAAAATGCTGCAGCCTATTTCCACAAGCTGTCTGAGCTGCTGCTGAACCTACAAGTGACCGATCGGCAGGGTATAGCCTTGTCCTTAGATGAAGGTGTAAAGAGAGCAATGGACCTAATTCTATCAGCCAGATCCACTTCAGGGAAAGCGATATTGGTCGGCAACGGTGGCAGCGCGGCCATTGCGAGTCATATGCACTGTGATTTGTGCAATGGTGTGAGAATGAAGAGTATGATATTCACTGAGCCATCGCTTTTGACTGCCCTCTCCAATGACTTTGGCTATGATGCCGCGTTCGAACGCTCCATGCATCTGTGGGCAGAACAAGGCGATTTAGTTTTCGCCATTAGCAGCTCTGGGCGTTCGCAAAACATTCTGCGCGCCGTAGCGGCGGCGACCAAACGAGACTGTGAGATTATCACGTTTTCAGGGTTTAAAAATGACAATCCGCTGCGGAGCATGGGACACGTCAATTTCTATGTTTCCTCAGAAGAATACGGCTACGTTGAATCAGCTCACTCCGTACTGGCGCACTTTTTGACAGACTCTGCCATGATGTCCATTGTCGATACAAACAGCAGATCAACATCCCCTGCGGATGGCTTTCGCACCGGAGGTTATTATGTCTGAACAATCCACAATCCACAATTCGCAATCCGCAATTTCCACTGTTCTGGTCACGGGCGGTGCGGGCTATGTCGGCTCTGCGTTAGTACCGAAGCTGCTAGGCGCTGGCTATAAAGTGCGTGTACTGGATTTGTACTGGTTCGGCGAACACGTGTTAGATTTCGTGAAGGACAATCCAAATTTGGAGCAGATCAAGGGTGATATTCGCGACCAGAAGTTGTTGAAAAAGGTGCTGCCTAACTGTGACGCTGTCATTCATATGGCATGCGTGGCGAATGACCCTTCCTTCGCATTGAATCCGGCGGTGAGCCGGTCGATCAATTACGAAAGTTTCGAGCCGTTAGTGAAGATTAGCAAAGCCAGCGGTGTGCGGCGATTCATTTATGTGTCAACCTGCAGTGTGTATGGTGTGAGTGATGTCCCTGAAGTCACTGAAGAGCACCCTCTTGTACCAATCACGGACTACAACAAGTACAAAGCAATGTGCGAGCCGATCCTGCTCAAGGAGCAGTCCCCCGATTTCACCACCGTTGTGATTCGCCCGGCGACGGTATGTGGCTACTCGCCTCGGCAGCGGCTTGACCTGACAGTGAATATCCTCACTAACCACGCTGTCAACAAAGGAGTCATCACCGTCTTTGGTGGTACCCAAATGAGACCGAATATCAACATTCATGACATCACCGATTTATATTGCAAGCTTTTGGAGATGCCAAAGGAGCAGATTGGCGGTAAAATATTCAACGCCGGATATCAAAACTGTACTATCAACGAGATTGCCGAATTGGTGCGCGACGTGGTGAGTAAGGAAGTACCGGAGCGGGAGCAGCTGGAAATTACGAACACCCCCTCTGATGATATCCGATCGTACCATATTTCATCAGAAAAAATCAAGCGGGAACTTGGGTTTGTCCCCAAGCACACTATTGAGGAGGCGATACGGGAATTGGTCGCCGCATTCCAGAACGGGGAGCTGCCTAAACCGCTCGCGGATATACGGTACTACAACGTGAAAGCCATGCGAGAGATGAATCTGAAATAGGATGGAGATTCATGAAACCTGAAACCTTAAAGCAGTTATACTACCAGATGCTCCGAATCCGCATGGTTGAGGAGAAGATTGCTGAACTCTATCCGGAGCAGGAGATGAGGTGTCCCACGCATCTCTACATCGGGCAAGAGGCTGTTGCTGCGGGTGTCTGCGCCAACCTGTCTCGCGATGACTACGTGCTGAGTAACCACCGCTCGCACGGGCACTACCTGGCCAAAGGTGGGGATCTAAAGGCGATGATGGCGGAGATATACGGGAAGGTGACCGGGTGCTCCCAGGGCAAAGGCGGCTCTATGCATCTGGTGGACCTCTCCGTGGGGTTTCTCGGCGCCACGCCAATCGTTGGCAGCACGATCCCTATTGCAGTCGGGACCGCATTCGGGTCGGTGATGCGTGGCGAGCAAAGAGTGTCAGTGATCTTCTTTGGCGACGGGGCAACCGAGGAAGGCGTGTTTCACGAGAGCCTTAACTTTGCCGTTCTCAAGAAACTGCCTGTCATATTTGTGTGTGAGAATAATCTGTATTCTGTGTATTCCCCGCTCTCGGTCCGCCAACCCGAAGGCAGAGAGATTTTTGGGCTGGCCAAAGGACATGGGATGGAGAGTTACCAGGGCGATGGCAATGACGTCGTCGAGGTCTACCAGTTGGCGGAACGGGCTGTTCGCAAGGCCAGGCAGGGTGACGGACCTACGTTCCTGGAGTTCAAGACCTATCGCTGGCGTGAGCACTGTGGCCCTTATTATGACAACGACCTGGGCTACCGAACGGAAAGCGAGTTTCAAGAGTGGAGACGGCGTTGCCCGATTAAGAGGCTAGAGGAGCGCCTGTTAGGGGATGGCGTCCTTCGCCCCCAGGATATTGAGCAAATGGTGAGTGAATTGGAGGCCGAGATAGAGGATGCGGTTGCATTTGCAAAAGAGAGCCCATTCCCGGAGGAGCAGCTTCTCCTGGAACATGTCTATGCTTTCTAAGCGATCAGCACTCAGCGCTCAGGATTTAGCTGATAGGTGGAGTTTGAAGGCTTTTCACCATAGTGAAGCGAATGCTCACGTCGTTCATTCAGTAGCTGAGAGCTGACCGCTGATAGCTGAACGCTAGAGGAATCAATGAACAGAGAATTAAAGTTCTTCCAGGCCATCAACGAAGCCATTGACCTTTGTATGGCCAAGGATCCGGCTGTTTACATTATGGGGCTGGGTGTGCCTGATCCCAAGGGCATTTTTGGTAGCACCTTGGGCCTGCAACAGAAGTATGGGAGTACGCGCGTCATGGACATGCCGGCCTCTGAGAACGCCATGACCGGGGTTGCGATTGGATCGGCCCTGGTGGGGACGAGGCCGATTATAACGCACCAGCGAATTGACTTTGCTCTGTTAGCCGTAGAGCAGATCGTTAATCAAGCTGCCAACTGGCATTACATGTTCGCCGGGCAGATGAGTGTCCCTTTAGTAATTCGCATGATCGTCGGTCGTGGATGGGGGCAGGGACCGCAACACTCTCAAAACCTGCAAGCCTGGTTCGCCCATGTCCCTGGCCTCAAGGTGGTGATGCCCATGACACCTTATGACGCCAAGGGGTTGCTTATCTCTAGTATCGAGGACAACAACCCAGTGATTTTCATCGAGCACCGCTGGCTCTACAACATCATGGGCCACGTGCCAGAGGGAGTGTACCGCGTGCCGCTTGGACGGGCCAGAGTAGTCAGAAAAGGGAATGACGTGACGATTGCAGCCACCTCGTACATGACTCTGGAAGCGGTACGGGCAGCGGAGATGCTGGCAGAAGATGGTGTCAGAGCAGAGGTCATTGACATTCGCACCCTCAGACCATTGGACGAGTCTCTTATACTGGAATCGGTGCGAAAGACAGGACGGCTTATCGTTGCCGATAGCGGATGGAAGACCGGAGGCTTCGGCGCCGAGGTGGTGGCCCGCGTTGCGGAGGAAGCACTGGGCGATATGAAGAGCCCGCCGCGACGCCTCGCGCTTCCCGATTGCCCCACGCCGACGAGTCGAGCGTTGACCAAGTATTACTATCCAAGGGCCGCTCACATCAGGACCATCGCTAGGCAAATGTTGGGGCTCCCTCCAGCCGACGAAAAGCCCCAATTGGATGAGCCGGTCCCACTGGATGTTCCGGACAAGTCTTTTAAGGGTCCCTTCTGATCCCTCTGGGACGAGCTTGAAGCAGCATGTCATTATGTGTTATGTATGGAAGGAGGGAGGGGAATATGTCCGAGAAACGGAAGATCGTGGTCATCGGCAGTAATTCATTCTCCGGCAGCGACCTCATTGACCTGCTCCTGGATGACGAGCGGAACGAAGTCATTGGCATCAGCCGCTCGCCGGAGAAAAGCGCCCTGTTCCTCCCGTACAAACGGCGCCAGGGCACGAACTTCAGGTTCTATCAGACGGACTTGAACAAAGACATGCCGCGGATCATTGGCTTGCTCGATTCCTTTGAGCCTGAGTACGTCGTGAACTTTGCCGCGCAGAGTGAGGTCGCCCCCAGTTGGGAGCATCCTGAGCAGTGGTTCCAGACCAATGTGGTGGCCCTTACAAAACTGACCAATGCGCTGAGGGATCGGGACTATCTCAAACGCTACGTGCATATCTCCTCGCCGGAGGTCTATGGCGCCTGCAAGGGCAGGGTGACCGAGGCGGCGCCACTGAATCCGAGTACGCCTTATGCGGCTTCAAAAGCGGCGGCCGATCTCTTTCTGTTTACGTTGGTCAAGAACTTCCAATTCCCGCTCATCATGATTCGCTCCACCAATGTGTACGGAGCGCACCAACAGTTATTCAAGATCATTCCTAGATCGGTCATCTACTTGAAAATGGGGAAAACGATCCAGCTGCACGGCGGCGGCGGCGCAGTCAAGTCGTACATTCACATCCGTGATATCTCGCGTGGTGAGCTGGCGGCCATGGAGAAGGGGTGCCCCGGAACGATCTATCACCTTTCGCCTGACAGGGGCTATGCGGTGCGCGACGTGGTGCGCATGATCTGTGACCTTATGGGTCGTGACTTCGAGGCATCCACTGTGGCAGTAGGCGAACGACTGGGTCAGGACGCTGCGTATGTCATTGATTCTACCCGGGCACGCGAGGAGCTCGGCTGGTCCCCGAAGATCTCGCTTGAAAAGGGGCTCGCTGAGGTAATTGCCTGGGTCGAGGACAATTGGGAGCAGATTCAGAAGGAGCCTTTGGAGTATGTTCATCGTGCCTGATGATCAACAGCAAGCATCTTGTATCAAGAGGCGTGCATGACCGACATAGCCATTCGAGTAGAGAACCTGAGTAAGCGTTACCGCATCGGCCAATACGTCGGCAGCGGAGCCCAATACCGGACCCTGCGCGAGAGCCTGACTGATGCCGTCTTCGCTCCCATTCGCCGGTTGAAAAGCATTTCGAAATTCGAAATTCGAAATTCGAAATCGGACACTCCGCAATCCAACGATTCCCCGTCTCCTGTCCCCGGTCAGCCGTCTACCGACGGCTTCATCTGGGCCTTAAAAGATGTCTCCTTTGAAGTGAAGCGCGGTGAGGTTCTCGGCATCATCGGTAGAAACGGTGCGGGCAAGAGCACACTCTTGAAAGTGCTTACGGGGATAACGGAGCCCACCGAAGGGCGGGCGAAGCTAAAGGGGCGGGTCAGCAGTCTCCTGGAGGTCGGAACCGGATTCCATCCTGAGTTGACAGGACGGGAGAACGTACGCTTGAGTGGTGCGATCCTAGGAATGACGCGGAAGGAGATTAACCGGAAATTCGATGAAATAGTCCATTTCTCTGGGGTAGAGACATATATTGATACACCGGTCAAGCGCTATTCGAGTGGTATGCGCGTTAGGCTGGGTTTTGCCGTGGCTGCGCACTTGGAACCTGAGATACTTCTGATAGATGAAGTGCTGGCTGTGGGCGACTACAAGTTTCAGAAGAAGTGCTTGGGGAAGATGCAGGAAGTAACGGGACAGGGGAGAACAGTCCTATTTGTCAGCCACAATATGAGAGCCATATCGCAGATTTGCCACAGGACGATCTTACTTAATGACGGCGGCATAGAGATAGATGGGGATACTGCAAACGTTATTCGCGAATACACTGGGGGAGGACAGGGAACCACTGCAGAGATTACCTGGCCTGCTGAAAAAGCCCCTGGCAATCAGTCGGTCAGACTCTTGGGAGTGCACGTACGGGACAAAGACGATAAGGTGAAGTCAGAGTTTCAATATACTGAACCGATCAACATATGTGTGACTTTTCTGGTTCTTGATGACATGGTAGATTTATACCTGAATATGTACTTGGAGAATGAGGACGGCGTTTTTGTCTTAGTTGCAAAGTCGGTAAACAACAATCCAAGATTCAAGAAAGGTATACACGAGGCACAGTATACCATTGCGCCCCATTTTCTGAATGAAGGTCGATATTTCGTCGGGCAGTTTCTGTTCAAAGAACGTGCCGTAACATCTCCAGAAAACATAGCGCATGTAAAGTATCCTGTTGGCTTCGGAGTAAGTTATTCTGGCAAATTCAGCGGTGGTCAACTGACTAAATACCCAGGCGTTGTACGACCTGATTGGGATTGGCAGATCTCGGAAATAGACCGCAACTAATCGTGCCGATCGAGAAACAGCTGTGGCCCGAACAAACCGAGCCAAAGGACGAACACATGGAGGATTTCAAGTATTTCATTAGAGCTCTCATCCCTTATGGATTAGTTCATCTGATAAGAACGGTTAGATCCAGGCATGCTAATTCAGGCACGTTGGACACCCCGGAAACTATACAGGCTAAGATGCAAGAGATTGAGCAAGAGTACGGCTTTGTTGGTTTGCATATGGGATGTGGCCCTATTCATCATCCAGGCTATTTGAACTGTGATCTTGAGGGGGGAGAGTTTCGTGTCGATGCTACCAAACCTCTCCCAGTCCCGGACGATTCCTTGGATTACGTCTACTCGGAGCACTTCATTGAACACCTTATGTTTGACCAAGTCTTGTTCTTCATGAAGGAATCCTTCAGGGCTCTCAAGAAGGGAGGCATTTTTAGATGCTTGATTCCTGACTTTAGCCTCCTCCTCTCGATAGCTGATAATCAACCCGAATTGGCAATGAAGATTCGGCAAAGGACTGTTGAAGGTCTTTTTCCCGAAGACGGAGCATGTATTATATCAGCGCGAGTTTCCCCTGAACAGGCGGCGCTGTGGGATCATCGCGATGATATTTGTAACAATTTTATGCGCGATTGGGGTCACAAGTATTTGTGGTCGGCTCATCACTTAGCCATGGCCGTAGAGTACGTGGGATTCAGCAACGTAGAAATTTTGCCTTATGGAAAATCGAACGACCAAAGGATATGCTTTGACCCACCTCATAGATGGGGAAAGGAATGGACATCCGCCATTGAAGCGCGAAAGTAATAGACAGAGAATAACTAAAAGGGATTAGCATCCAATGATTATATCACGCACACCTTTAAGAATGAGTTTTGTTGGTGGCGGTTCTGATCTTAAGGCCTACTATCAGCATCACTACGGTGCCGTTGTGAGCACAGCCATCAACAAATACGTTTATGTAATGATTAACAAAAAGTTTGATGATTACATACGCGTGGGCTACTCTCGGACCGAGCTAGTTTATAAGATCGACGAAATTCAACACAATATCATAAGGGAAGCCTTAAGGTTGGTTGGAGGAATCGAAAAGAGACTTGATATTGTCTACATGGCAGATGTTTTGCCTATTAAGTATGGCACGGGCTTAGGTGTTTCAAGCAGTATTGCAGTCGGAGTTCTTAATGCCCTATATGCATTCAAAGGCGAGCATGTTTCAGCCAAGACCCTGGCTCAACAAGCCTGCAAAATAGAAATTGATATTCTCGGCGCGCCTATTGGTAAGCAGGATCAATACGCGGCGGCATACGGAGGGTTTAATTACATTCGGTTCAATAACGATGAGAGTGTATTTATAGAACCTGTAATCTTTGACAAACAGACTAAGGATAAATTGAATCGGAATTTACTTCTCTTTTACACGGAATTGAATTCTGACTCAGAAGCGGTGTTAAAGGAGCAAAAAAGGAACACTTATGATAATAAAGACACAAGGAGCACATTGACGCGTATGGTCCGATTAGCAGATGAACTCAGAAGTGAGCTGCGACAAAACAATATTGCCGGGTTGGGACATACGCTGCATAAAGGCTGGCTTGCCAAGAGGAGACTAGCCAGCAAGATAACAAATAGGACAATTAATGATTGGTATGAGAGAGCCTTAAGTGCAGGAGCCGTTGGCGGAAAGATATTGGGATCTGGTGGAGGAGGGTTTCTGCTGCTCTACTGTGAAGAAGAACATCAAGACAGTGTTCGAAAGGCTCTGTCCGATCTAAGAGACATGGAATTTAGCTTTGAACCAGAAGGAAGCAAGATTATCCATAGCCCAGAGTGAAAGCCACGATAAGGCTTTTGCGCTGATCTTATTTCACATTGATGTCATCAGGAGGAGCGTTGAACGATCGATCTGGATGCATTGATCAGGCGGTAATTCTTGCTGGCGGGCGTGGTATACGGCTGAAGCCTCTAACGGATAGAATGCCGAAGCCGATGATAGAATTTCATGGCAAGCCTTTTCTTGAATATCTCATTGATAATCTACGTGAGCAGGGAATTCGCAAGATTTTGCTTTTACTCGGATACCTTCCAGAGGTGATTCAAGGATACTTCGGAGATGGAAGAAAATTTGGAGTTCAAATCGCTTATTCTATTACTGATGTAGCAAATGATACCGGCAGGCGGCTCAGGCTAGTTGCACCGCAGATTGAACCATATTTTCTTCTCATGTATTGCGATAATTACTGGCCGCTCCGCTTGCACGATATGTGGGAACAATACACGCGGCGGAATGTGGATGCACAAATTACTGTATATTCGAACAAGGACAATTATACGAAGAGCAATGTATGTATTGATAAGAATTATTTTATTCTACAATACGACAAGAGCCGCACTGCGGCAGATTTACAGGGGGTTGATATTGGGTATGCAATTCTCAGAAAGACAGTTTTAGAGCATTTGCCTGATGAAAATGTCTTGTTTGAATCTAGCGTATATCCACGTTTAGTAGAAAACAGCCAGCTAGTTGCCTACGTGACTGACCATAGATATTACAGTGTCAGCTCGTTTGAGCGGTTGGAAATGACAGAAAGATTTCTTCGTCGCGAGCCAGCGATTATTCTTGACAGGGATGGTGTGCTCAACAAAAAGCCCCCCCAAGCTGAATACATTAAAAACTGGAGCGAGTTTGAGTGGCTACCGGGAAGTAAGGAAGCGATTGCATTGCTTAAGAAAGCCGGCTATAAAATCATTGTGGTAACAAACCAGGCAGGAATTGGCCGAGGAGTGATGACTGAAGCCGATTTACGAGAGATTCACGAGAATATGAGCAGGGAGGCCGAGGAATCCGGGGGCGGCATTGACGCTGTGTATTACTGTCCTCACGGCTGGAATAGTGGCTGTGAATGCCGCAAGCCTCGTCCGGGTATGCTTTTTCAGGCGCAGCGCGATTTTCATCTGGATTTGACGCGCACTTGTTTTATCGGTGATGATATCCGCGACGAGCAAGCGGGTAAGGCGGCGGGATGTGAAGTAGTACATGTTTCCCCAGATTTCCCATTACTCCGCGTAATTCAGGAGAAAGTTTTTGGTGTAAATGATATGTGATGAAGTTAAAATCCTTTGATTCGCTCTATTTACATGTGATGCATGCTTATAACAACAGTGCAAGCAAAGTTTTCAATACTTGCCTGATTCTGATAGGTGGATGCTCCCGTTCAGGCAAAACTAGTCTTTCCATGCGAATTTCTGAAAAGCTCTTCGAAGATAACATTTCGAACGTGGTTGTGCCGCTTGATGCGTGGCTCATCAGTTTAGAAAAGCGCAACCAAAGTTCAACAGTTGTGGAACGGTACGAATGTGATGCAATGGTCAAGTCATTCGAAATGCTTTTACACGGCCGTGCTATATTCCCACCGGTGTATGATTCTTTTTCGAGGCGGAGAATTAGTGAACGAAGTGATCAACCACTATTTATTCCAAGCGGGGTAGTCATTGCAGATGGCGTGATCGCTTTAGCTTTACCAGATTTGAGAAGGCGAGCTTCGTTAAAAATCTTTGTGGACATTGAAAACTCTGAAAGAAAACAAGGGTTAAGAGATTTTTATATCAAGTATAAACGCTTGTCACCTGTTGAAGCAGAAAAGGTGATTGGGGAGCGCGAGCAAGAAGAAGTTCCGTACATCCAAAATACTCAGCAATATGCAGATGTGATTTTTGTTAATGAGGTGAGCATATTCCCCTCTTTGAAAGGAGGAGCGGATTGTGAACATTTTAGTGACCGGCAATCTGGGGTACATCGGCATTGTCCTGACTGACAGGTTGGTAGATAAAGGATACAACGTGATCGGTTATGATACCGATTACTACCGGGGGTGTGAAGTTTCGGAATTCGCGCCAAAGGCTACCCGACAGAGCCGGAAAGACATCAGAGATATAAACCGGGAAGATTTAGATGGCATTGATGCCGTTATTCACTTAGCCGCTCTTTCCAATGATCCATTGGGGGAACTTGATCCTGCTTTAACAGAAGACATTAATTGTAACGCGACGATCAAACTAGGCTCAATAGCCAGAGATAGCGGTGTGCGGAGGTTTGTATATGCATCTTCACAAAGTATGTATGGCGTCTCTGCACTTGATGAGGAACTAGACGAAGATCGAAGTGAGAAAAACCCTCTTACGGCCTATGCCAGAACGAAGTGGGATGCAGAATGCCACCTGAAAGAGCTATGCTCTGAAGACTTTACGATTGTTTGCTTCCGACCATCAACGGTATTTGGGGCCAGCCCGAGGTTACGCTGTGACATCGTGTTCAACAATCTTGCTGCCTGTGCCTATACAACTGGACATATCGAGATTAAGAGCGATGGCACACCGTGGCGTCCCGTTGTGCATGTTCAGGATGTGTGCAGTGCTTTTATCGCTGGCCTGGAAGCGCCAAGGGAATTGGTCTCAAATGAATCATTCAACGTAGGAATCGAAAACGGAAATTATACAGTGCGTGATCTTGCGGAGGCGGCGCAAGAGGTGGTGAAGGGCAGCTCGTTGGTCTTCACCGGGGAGCACGGTCCAGATTCGAGAACATACAGGGTGTGTTTTAAGAAAATACTGACGGTTCTGAAGGACTATTACCACCCCGAGTGGGATTTGATCCGTGGTGGGAATGAACTGGTTGCACTGTTTGATAGAGTTGGTTTTACTGAAGAAATGTTTCGCGGTAGGCATTGCAATAGGTTGATCCAATTAAAAACGCTTAGCGAAAGTGGACGCATTGACGATAACTTGAGATGGTTGGCTTCTGAAGCCGAAGGACAAGGAGGTGTAGGATGAAGGTAGCATTCGCCCAACGTGGAAACTATTACGATGAGGAAGATAAAAAGGCGCTTATTGATCTATTGGATCAGCCTGCAACCTACAACAAGTGGGAGCTGATCAAGCAATTTGAGCATGAATTCCGGGAATACGTTGGCGCAAACTATGCCTTGTCGGTTACCAGTGGAACATCTGCATTGCATCTTTGTCTCAAGGGCATTGATATCAAGCCGGGCGACGAAGTCATTACCACGCCGATGACATGGGTTTCTACGGCAAACGTTATTATGCTTGAGCACGCTAAACCCGTGTTTGTGGATGTTGAACCGGATACCTTAAGCATAGATTCAACCAAGATTGGTGAAAAGATAACGTCCAGGACGAAAGCCATTATGCCCGTGCATCTCGCAGGACATGCTGCTGACATGGACAGCATCATGACCATTGCTGAAGAGAATGGGCTAGCGGTGATCAGCGATGCGGCGCATGCCCTCGGTGCGGAATACAAATTGCAGAAAATCGGCTCTATTGGAGACTTGACCGCGTATAGCTTTTATACTCAAAAGAATATCTCCACGCTGGGTGAAGGAGGCATGATTACGGCTGTTGACGAAGAAGTGATGGAGCGAATCAGGCTCTATCAGAATCATGGCGTGAGGTATCTAAGTAAGTATGTCAATCCAGAATCTTTGGAGAAACCCTGGTATCGTGACTGTGTGCAGGTAGGATATAACTATCGGATGAGTGAGGGACAAGCGGCCGTTGGCATCACGCAGTTAAAGAAGTTGGAGAAGTTTAATGAAATTCGTCGGCGTTTTGCCAGGCTGTACTCAGAGCTGCTGAGCGACGTCGAAGGAATTACGTTGCCGGTGGAAAAAGAGTATGTGAAATCTTCGTGGCATTTCTACATAGTCAAGATTGAAGAGAATTTTGGACTGAGTCGAGATGAAGTTGTTCGGAGGCTTGGAGAATGCGGCGTTCAAACGAATGTTCACTATACGCCGTTGCATTACTTTGCTCCTTACAAGGCCTTGGGCTACAAGCCGGGTGAGTTTCCGGTTGCCGAAGCTGCCTATGAGAAGGTTTTGTCTCTACCACTCCATGTCAGTCTGGATGATGGTCAGGTCGAATATGTAGCTAATATGTTGAAACAGCTCAAACGGGCCCGATAGCAAGAGCTGCATGTGGAGGATATCTTATGACCAAGTCATCAAACATCGTCCTTTTCGGTAATAATTATGTCGGGAGAGAAGTCCTATCCTGGTTGATCAGAGAGGGCTATGTGCCCGTTCTTGTGGTAATGCATCGGCCTGAGGCCTCTTACTATTTTGAAGATATCAAAACGTTAGCCGACGAAGCCAATATAGAGGTTCTCTACTATGACCAGGTTCACAAGCCGGAGGGGATAGAACGAATACGTCAGGCTCAACCGGATGTCGGTATAAGCGCGTATTACGGTTATATTCTTAAACCCATGATCCTGGACCTCTTCCCAATGGGGGTTATCAACATGCATGGTGCGTATTTGCCATGGTGTCGCGGACGCAATCCTAATGTCTGGACGATCATAGATCACGCTCCAGCAGGAGTTACCTTACATCTGATAGGCCCAGGGGTAGATACCGGCCCGATCCTGGCTCAGCGAAGAGTTGATTTGACCCCGGACATGACCGCTAAGGAGTTGTACCGCAAGATGGAGCAGGCCATACTGTCTCTTTTTTTTGATACCTTTCCAAAGTTTCTGGAAGGAAAGATATCTCCGCAGCCCCAACCTGAAGACATAGGCACCTTTCATCTTGCTGCCGAACTGACTGAATTGAAGAAATTAAACCTGGATGAAGTAATGCCTGTTGGGCGGACGATTGATATGTTGCGAGCCTGTACATTTCCTCCATTTCCAGGTGCACGGTTTGTGGCAAATGGTGTGGAGTATGATGTTAACATCCAAATTAAGCAAGTTGTGCCCAACGAGTAGAAGCGAGGTATCCTATGAGTGTTAGTAATTCTGCACATCTCCCTTTGTTAAGTATCCTTATTCCAACCTATAATCGCCCGGGCTATTTGGACGAATGCCTATATAGTATTCTAGGCCAGGACTTCGAAGACTACGAAATAATCGCTAAAGATAATCACTCCGATGATGTTGAGGGTTATGCCCGCGTCATCGAGAAATACCAGAAAGTTTTCACCAATAAGGGAGTTGTGTTAAGGTATGTCAGGAATGACAAGAACCTCGGCGTAGTTGGGAATAAACATGAGGGTGTAGTTAAGGATTGTAAGGGTAAGTATTGCATCATCGTTGACGATGATGATTTCTACACAAGTAACAAGGTCCTGAGCCTTTATGTGCGGATGTTTCAGACTATTGACGACGTGGCTGTCGTTACTGGAGAGGTAAGAAGATTTTACCAGGATACTGAGTCACCTCCTGTAAAAAAGATCATTGACGAAAATGCCCACCGGTTGATTTCTGGAAGCCCGCTTATCGTTGATGGAAATGAGTACTTTCTTGGTTTTTGGAATAGGTTTGGAACTCGGCAATGTAACGTTACTATGTTTGACAGGCAGTTAGCGTTAGATCGTGGATGGCCCTACGTAGAGTGTAATGACCAAAGCATCCTTTTGTTATTGGCTCCAGGTAATAAAGTGGTCATTTTCGATGATCAACTGGCCTACTATAGGATTCATGCTTCGGAACATCAGAAACCAAATGAATCAAAAACAGTGACTCCACAGCAAATGTTTGAAAGTCACACTGCAATTCTTGATTGGGTAGACAATACACGAAAAAATACTAATATCTCAAGTTTATCTTTATTTATATGGCGACTTAAGAATATTATTCTCAAGGAAAGAGGTTTCATGATATTTTTACATAGTCGAAATGAGGACGAAATGAGAGAATTTTGTGAGCTATTAAGGAATTATAGTAAGTTAGACTATTATGTGCAAAGATACCTCGACCCAAATGTGATTAAATGGGATTATGACAAAGCCAACAACTGCGAAAACAGGTTTATCCGATTTTTGCTGAAAGTAATGATTGGGATAAGATGGGCAACATCGAATCTGATCCTCCAAACCGACAGAATCTTGCATGATCCGGAATATAGATACAAATGCCGCATTGATAGATTGTTTTACGACCCGGAATACCGCTTCCGATTGAAACGCAAGATCTCACGGCTGATTCTCGGAAGCGGGGGGAGGGTAATCACATGAAAGCGATCATCGTCGGCGCTGGCCGCGGCCGAAGGATGATGCCCGAAACTGAGAGTTATCCCAAATGCATGATGGATGGGTTGGCCGGACGACGGGTACTCGATTGGATCTTGGATTCTTTAGCGCACGCAGGCATTGATGACGTCGCCTTCGTTGGAGGTTACCAGATTCGAAAGGTACAGGCTGCCTATCCACAGCTACGCTTTCACTACAACGTCGAGTGGGCCAACAATAATGTCCTTGAGTCGCTCTTCTACGCTGAGCCGGAGATGGATGGGCCGCTGGTGGTGAGCTATTCTGACATCATCTTTCGGCCCAATGTGGCCCAACGCCTGATGGCAACTCAGGAAGCGGACGTCACACTGGTCGTCGATCGCGACTGGTTGCAGCAGCACGAGCGCCGAGGTTCCAAAACTCTGGCTGAAGCCGAAAAGGTGATCGTTTCCAACGGACGAGTCGCCCAGATTGGTAGACATCTCCCGGTTAACCAGGCCCACGGGGAGTTTATCGGTCTGGCCCGGTTCAGCGAAGCGGCGGCATACCAGATGCGCGAGCGCTATCGGGTGTTGCGTCCGCAGCACCTCGACTCTCCTTTCCACGAAGCGCCTAATATCCGGCAGGCGTACCTGACAGATATGCTCCAAGAGTTAATTGAACTAGGACTACAAGTGAGCGCAGTGGACATTTGGACCGACTGGGCCGAACTGGAGACGCCTCAAGACCTGGCTTGGGCACGGCAGCAACTGACCAAGCACGGTGAGCATGGCCTGACAAAGCAATTCTGGGCAGTGCGAGCGGAAGGCTTCGATCGCCTGGAGTGGGTGCGCCGCCAGGGATACCTGGAAACGTTCATCGCGGCCGGAGATTTCCAACCGTCCGATCGGGTGTTGGATGTCGGATGTGGAACGGGGATCGTCTCCCGTGCGGTCGCCCCTTTGGTAGCGCAGATGGTCGGAGTCGACATCTCCCCCGACATGTTGCAACGTGCCCGCGAGACCACATTGACGAACTGCATCTTTGAAGAAGGACTTGCCCAGAGCCTCGAGTTTCCAGACAATTGGTTTGAAAAAGTCACAGCCCGGATGGTGTTTCATCACCTCATCGAAGACTGTGAACAGGCCATGCGAGAATGCTACCGGGTGCTCAAGCTGGGAGGGCGGATGGTGCTCTCGGAGGGCATCCCGCCCCACCCATCGCTGCGCGACTGGTACACGCAAATGTTTGCCCTCAAAGAGGAGCGGCTGACCTTTCTCGAAGACGATCTGGTGGCCTTGATGGAAGCCGGTGGCTTCGTTGTCGAACGAATCATCAAGCATGTTTCGCCGCAAGTTAGTATTGGCAACTGGTTGCGGCAGAGCGGACTGCCCCAGAACCGGCAGGATCAGATCATGCAAATGCATTTGGAGCTCGACGAAGCAGGCAAGCAGCACTATCGGATGACCATCACGGACGACGATGTGTTGTGCGATTTCACTTTCGTCATCGTGGTGGGGCGGAAAGTCCTTTCCTCATGAAGATCCTTGTAACAGGAGCCAATGGTGTTACTGGGGGTTATCTTTGTCAAAGACTTTCCCAAGCGAACAAAGTGATTGGAGTGACACGCAGAGATACTAGTTCAAGGGATTCCACACTAGAAGCTCTTCCAAACTTTCGATGGCATAAAGCTGATCTAGCTGAAGGCTTATCTGTGCCTGACGACATTGATGTGATCATACATGCGGCTGCCCGTACACCAGCACCAAAAGTTACAATAGCTGATTATGTTTCTAGCAACATCGTCGCCACCCAAAATCTGATAGAGTTCGCCATTCAAAAGAAGGTAAGATCATTCATATACCTGTCCGCGATTTCAGTCTATGGTCAGATAGATTCAACTACCGTTGACGAAGAGACACCTATTAAAGCGTCCACACCGTATGGCATGACCAAGTACATTGCAGAGCTCTTACTGAGGGAAAAGGAGGATGCAGTTCCTTCTATCATACTGCGGTTGCCGCTTGTTGTAGGCGCTGGCATGAAGTCAGGCTGGTTGTTTAGAACCTATGAAAGATTGCTGAAAGGTGGGCGGGTGCGTATTTATAATGGCGATTCACCTTACAACATGGTCCATATTTCCGACGTTTACGATCTCGTGTCAAGTAGTCTGAACTATAACCCTGTGGGCAGTACCGTGTTTACCGTTAGCTGTGAAGATTTCATGTCCATCAGGCGGATTGCTAACACCATGAAGCGGTACACTCGATCCGAGTCCGAAATCATTAAAGAGGTTACCACCGAGAAAGGGTTCACCATATCAACAGAAAAAGCCAGGTGGATTCTGGGCTTCCGACCAAAGTCAGCGAACGAGATACTAATAAGGTTCCTGGAGGAAATGAATGCCAGTAACAGGGGGGAGATGGAATAGTGAAGATTGGTTTTCTTGCTTATTCGTTATTTGTCTTGCAGAAATACTGGGAACAACTGAAAGACGAGGCGGATTGTTGGTGGGGTGTAACACAACCTGATACTCTTAAAGAGTTGAAAAACAGAAATATTGAAAACGTTGTGTTCTGCTCAGATGAATTAAGGTATTTTCCCGAAAGAGAAGGTAACAAGTATATTTCTGTGAATCCCGGCAAGGCTGAAAATGAGGTTGTTGAGAAGATTGCGCCGGATATATGGATAACGGATCAGACCAACCGGTTGACGTATGCCCCTAAAAAGGCTCTCTGGGTACAGACTTTTCACAGTCTTTGTTTCAAGAAACATACTTTTCATCCTGTTACACTCAAGTACGATCTCCTATTGTTGCCCGGTGAGTATCACAAGCAAGAGTTCATCAAGAGGTTAGATTTTGAAGAAGGTGATGAACGCTTAAAAGTCGTCGGGTGGCCAAGGGTGGATGACCTGCTCCAGGGTAGGTACAATCGGGAAGATATCTTGAACAATTTGGGACTGGATCCAAACCGCAAGACCGTGATGTATGCTCCAACCTGGGGAGGTTACGCAAGGGACATGTCAACTTGGGGGCGGAACTTGTTTGCACGCTGGTTTGATCGCGATGTAGAAGTCTTTGAACTGCTTTGTTCGGAAGCAACGAGAATGGAACTCAACTTCATTGTGAAGATCCATCACTTGTCAAGCTGGTCAAGCAGTGAAGAGCTGAAAGCGATAGCCGAGAAATACGATGCATTGTGGGTCACTCCTGGAATGTCCAATCTTCAGATAGACCCAAACCCTTACCTATGGGTGACGGATGTTCTGATAAGTGACATGTCTGGAATAATAATGGATTACATAGTTCTGGATCGGCCTATTATCTTCGTTGATCCCGATGAAACGCTTGATGCCTGGAGAGAATGCTCAATACCACCCAATTTCAGAGCCGGAGAAATTGTCCAAACACCCGAACAGTTGGTGATGGCAATTGAAGACTCAATCGAATATCCCGATAGACACAAAGGTGCAAGACAGAGAGTGCTTTCCGAGATATTCTGTTCGCTCGACGGAGATGCTTCAGCAAGGGCCGCCAAAGCGATTCTCGATTTTGCGAGAGCAAGGGGAATTTCCTAAGCGATAGAGGTGAGTTTTGTAGTCGAGCATTTGCAATCTGAAGCGGCAAGGAAAGCCCAATTGGTTCAGAATAAGGGAGAAAACCATGGCAGAGATCAATCTACTAAACTTGTATCCGCGTTCCAAGCGCCCCATTGAGGAACGCGCTCGACTGGTCACTGAAGAACACCGAAAAATCGCGCGGCAATTTGGCCAGGAGTACTTCGATGGCGACCGCCTATATGGTTACGGTGGGTACTATTATCATCCGCGCTTTTGGCACATGACCGTCGAGCGCTTCCGGGATTATTATCACCTCGCCAAGGACGCCAGTGTGCTGGACGTTGGGTGTGGCAAAGGATTCATGCTGCACGATTTCAGGGAGTTGATGCCGAATCTCACCATCGCAGGCATTGACATCTCTGAGTATGCCATTGAGCATGCCATCGAAACTGTGGAGCCCTTCTTGCGTGTGGGCAACGCCAAAGAATTGCTCTACGAGGACAACTCGTTCGACTTGGTGATCGCCATTAACACAGTACACAACCTGCCGTTGGAAGAGTGCAAGCAGGCACTGCAGGAGATTCAGCGGGTGAGCCGCAAGCATGCTTTTGTCACTATGGACGCCTGGCGAACGGAGGAGGAACACGAACGGATGCTAAAGTGGAACCTGACCGCTCTGACTTACATGCATGTGGATGACTGGAAAAACCTTTTCGCTGAAGTCGGCTACACGGGCGATTATTACTGGTTCATCGCTGAATAGCATATTGGAGAGAGTGAACACTTGATGAGTGAAACAACCTTACTTCCTCTGAGCATAGAGCCGCAAGAGATTGTTTACCAGGACAGAAATCAGAGAATACAAAGAATCCTCGCTAGGTTCGACGGCTTCAGCAAAGAATACTTTGTGTCAGACCATGGCCAACGCGCGGCTGTGATGGCTGTGCGGAATGGCGAAGTGTTGTTAGTAAGGCAGTACAGGCTTCTTATAAATGGGCTCTCATATGAGATTCCAGGCGGCAGAATTGGGGAAAACGAGACGCCCGAGGCGGCCGCCGTTCGTGAATGCCTGGAAGAGACAGGAATCCAGTGTTTGGACTTGAAGCCATTGATTAACTACCATCTCAGTCTGGATATATGGAAAAACTACACCTACGTATTTTATACAGAAGAGTGCGAAGAAATATCAGACGGTTATTCTGGTCAGCGAGTCTGGATTCCGCTGGAGCGTTGCGTCAAGATGATATTTGCGCAGCAGATCGTAGATAGCCTGTCTATTGTGGCACTGCTGGCGTATTACACGAGAACATTCGTCAAGCAGTCGGCTATCAGCTTTGATGTAGGGGGATCTTAATTGAAAGACTTTAGGAAATTGGAAGTGTGGGAGAAGAGCCATCATTGGCTGGCCCTCAGCTATCGGCACTTAGCTGGCAGCGATCACGCTGAAGTTGACCGCTGATGGCTGAACGCTTACCGGCCGTCTTCCTGGACCGTGATGGCGTTCTCATCAAGGATATCCACCTGCTGACCAATCCCGAAGATATCCGAGTTCTGGAGGGCGTACCGCAAGCCCTTAGAAGCCTGAAACAGGCTGGCTTCAAGTTGATCGTAGTCAGTAACCAGACGGTGGTCGCCCGCGGCCTGCTCACCGAGCAGGAGGTTTACGCCATCAATGCCGAAATGGAGCGTCTTCTGAAACAGGCAGGCGGGCCTCACCTTGACGGGTTCTATTTCTGCCCGCATCATCCAAACGCAACGCTGCCGGCCTACCGGATCGCCTGCGAGTGTCGCAAGCCGCGGCCAGGGTTGCTGCTACGTGCCGCTGGCGAACATAACCTTGACTTGAGTGCCAGCTTCATGGTTGGTGATCGCATCACAGACATCATCGCCGGGGCCAGGGCGGGATGTCGGACTGTGCTGGTACAGACAGGGAAACACGTGGAGCCACCTATCGAAACGGTCGAGCCTCTGGACGAGTTGGTGCAATCCGACCACGTCTGCGCCGATTTGAAGGCAGCGGCCGAGTGGATTCTGCAGGTAAGATGAGAGCAATGGTCTTGAGTGCAGGCTATGGGACACGCCTGGGCGATCTCACGCGAGAGACGCCAAAGCCGATGTTGCGCCTACAAGAACGCCCCATGCTGGAATACATTATCTGTCATCTGGCCCGGCACGGTTTTAGCCAAATCGCAATCAATTTGCACTTTATGCCAGACGCGATTCAAGACTATTTCAGCGATGGTTCACGTTTCGGTGTCGAACTGGTCTACTCTTATGAAATGGAACTACTGGGTACAGCAGGTGGCGTGAAAAAGATGGCAGATTTTCTGGGCGCTGGAGGGGCGTTCGTGGTACATTATGGGGATGTTTTGACCGACCAGGATTTCACGGCCATGCTGCGCTTCCACCGCGAGCGCAAAGCATTGGCTACCCTGCTGCTTCATCAACGCGAGCGCTCTAACAGTGTCGTGAGTCTGGATAAGGAAGGGCATATCATTGGTTTTCTAGAGAGGCCCACTGAGGAGGCCCGGCGTGGTGTGCAGTCGCCCTGGGTCAATTCGGGCGTCTGTATCTGCGTCCCACAATTGTTGGATGAGATTCCTGCCGACGTTGCCTGTGATTTGCCCCGGGATATCTTTCCGAGGCTTATTGACAGCGAACGCCTGTACGGGTTTCCGTTGTCTGGCTATCGCTGCGCCATGGATTCGCCCGCCCGACTGGCCGAGGCACGCGCAGCGTTAGCGGATGGGCGTTGCCAAATCGAACTATGCGAGAAGGTGCTGTGATGAAGACTCTAGCCGCCATTCTTGAGCAGCTCAATAAACCTCTTGGGATTCGAGAGCTAACGATCCCTGATTTGAGGCTAGGTCAGGTGCTGGTGGAAGTAGCCTACAGCGGCGTATGCCACAGCCAGCTTCTGGAGGTACGCGGCAAGCGAGGTGAAGACAAATACCTGCCGCACACACTGGGCCATGAAGGTTCGGGAGTAGTGCTGGAAATTGCGGACGGCGTCAAGAAGGTCAAACCGGGTGATCGTGTGGTGCTATCGTGGATCAAGGGCAACGGCGCTGACGTGCCTTCCACCGTTTACCAGAGCACACAGGGACCAGTCAACTCCGGCGCAATCAGCACCTTTATGCGTCAGACAGTCACATGTGAGAGTCGTGTGACACCTATTCGCGATGCTATGCCGCTGCGCGAGGCGGCTCTGTTGGGGTGCGCCATCCCGACCGGCGCTGGTATTATCTTAAACACGGCCAGGGTGCGGCCCGGTAGCAGCGTTGCCGTCTTCGGCGTCGGTGGCATTGGTCTAAGTGTTGTGTTGGCCGCTGACTTAGTACACGCCACAACTATCATTGCCGTTGACGTGTTCGACCACAAGCTCGAACAGGCCCGCCAAGTCGGCGCAACGCATCTGATCAATGCCCGTCAACAAGACCCGTTGGTGACCATACTGGAGATCACCGAAGGACATGGAGTAGACTATGCCATCGAGGCTGCCGGGCAGCGCGAGACGATGGAAACTGCGTTCCAAGTGGTTCGTGACAACGGAGGACTCTGCGTGCTGGCCGGCAACTTGCCACATGGTGAGCGCATCTCACTTGATCCATTTGATCTGATCAAAGGCAAGCGAATTGTCGGGACCTGGGGCGGGGAGAGCCGGCTAGATCGAGACATCTCCTTATACGTTGATCTTTACTTGGCCGGAAAGCTTATGCTCGACGCGCTGATCACCCACGAGTATAGGCTTGAGGACATCAATCAGGCTTTTGACGACCTGGAGCATGGCAAAGTCGGCCGGGCGCTGATTGAGATGGATGTAAACGGGAGCAAGATGGGTCATGAGTAGCGAAAATGCGCCGCGCTGGAGACGTTATCTATCCCTCCACTTCTTGGTCGGCAAGGTGCAGGAGAAAGGCGTTGTCTGGTGTCTCAAAGTGGGGGCGAGCAAGCTTTGTTATCTTCTAGTGAGGACGATTACCAAAGTACTCTGGCCATTGTATTTTGTTATCCTAGATCCTATTATGAAACTGTTGCGCGTCGAATTTGTATTCCTAGGATTACCCTCTCGTTTTGGTCATCTTGCCGCTGAGCCGGAGTGTTACCTAAAGAAAATCTACGTGGAGGACAAGCATGTTCGTCCGATTTTCCTGATAAACAAGACTAAGGTAGTTAATGCTTATCTCATACGACTTTGGGAGCAAGAAAACACAGTCTGGCACATAGGTTCAGGAGCTGAAAGGCTTGTTCGCACACTAGCAACTTCCTGCTTGCCAAACTTCGTCAGATATGCTTACGGTGATATACGTAGTAGCTACAATATCCTCTCTGCCTATTCCGGCCCTCCGCTGGTTAATATTCACAGGGAAGATCTGCTTCGCGGTGAGACAATACTTCGGCAAATGGGCATCCCAGACAATGCCTGGTTTGTGTGTGTGCATAATAGAGAGGGAGGGTTCCTGCAAGAATCCGACTACTCCACATGCCGAAATGCCGATATAGGAGATTATATCGAAGCAATACGTTTTATTGTCAACCAAGGTGGCTATGTGGTTCGTATGGGGGATCCTACGATGGCAAAGCTTCCCTCGATAGAGCACGTGGTAGATTACCCTCATACCGAGTGGAAGTCAGAATTCATGGACATCGTTTTGTGCAACAGGTGTTTCTTCTTCCTGGGCACGATCTCCGGGCCTGTGGCGGTAACACGGCTATTTGATACGCCAATTTGCCTCGCCAACATTGTCCCGTTGCTAGAGATTCCCATCAACGCTGGAAAGGTTTTTATTCCTAAGTTGATCTATTCGACGAAAGAGAACCGATACTTGACCTTCGCAGAGATCATATGTTCGGATATTGGACACTTGTACCGTACGAAGAACTATGCTTCGCGAGACCTGATTGTGCAGGAGAATAGCTCCGCAGAGATCGTGGAACTAGTGAGGGAGATGCTCAAGATACAGACTGGCAGTGTTCGTTACAGCAACGAGGATGAGGAGCTTCAAGCCGCTTTCCGCAAGATATTCTCCGATGCTGGAGTTGTCTTTCGTTCATCCGCTAGAATTGGCAGACATTTTGCCCGCAAGTATCGCCACTTGTTCAAAACTGAGTGAGCCTAGTAACTCGTGGAGACCCTTCCAGAACGCTACACGCCGGGCAGTCGCGAAAACTAGTACTGATTTCGTTAGCAGAGTCATGATATACTTTGCATGGTTTCTGCTAACTGAAGGTGAGTTACATGCAAATTGGAGCACTGTTAGTTCATCCTAGGGATACATTGTTGGACACGATAAAAGCGATGGATCACGCTTATATAGGTCTTGTATTGGTCATTGATGAAGGGTAGACCGGGGCAAGGAGGGCTGCGTGGCGAGAGTCAGCCTTCACGAGACGGAAGGGAGGAAGGTTCGATGTTAAACAACAAGGTAATTTTAATAACTGGCGGCACAGGTTCCTTTGGGAAGAAATTCACAGAAATCGTGCTTAGAGAACACAATCCGAAGGCGATTCGTATATTCTCAAGGGGCGAATTGCTTCAGTTACAAATGCGTCAGCGCTTTAACGACGATCCGAGACTACGGTTCTTTATCGGGGATGTGCGTGATAAAGACCGGGTATCTCGTGCCATGAACGGAGTTGACATCGTAGTTCACGCTGCTGCCCTGAAGCAAGTTCCGACATGCGAGTACAATCCTATTGAAGCTGTTAGGACGAACATCGATGGCTCCGCAAATGTGATTGATGCGGCCATCGATAATGAGGTTGAAAAAGTAATAGCCATAAGTACCGATAAAGCTGTCCACCCTATAAATCTGTACGGTGCTACCAAGCTTGTTGCCGAGAAACTCTTTATACAAGGGAACGCCTATACAGGGGGACGCAGGACCAGGTTCAGCGTCGTGCGGTATGGCAACGTAGTCGGCAGCCGCGGTAGCGTTATTCCTCTCTTTATGGAACAGAAAAAGAGTGGTAAGGTTACTATCACGGATGAGAGGATGACAAGGTTCTGGCTCACCCTGGAACAGGGTGTGCGTTTTGTCATCGATTGCATGGGACGGATGCAGGGTGGTGAGGTCTTTGTACCGAGAATTCCGAGCATGCGGATTATGGATCTGGCAGAGACCATCGCCCCGGACGCTGAAAAGGAGGTTGTCGGAATCCGTTCAGGTGAAAAGATCAATGAGATCCTTCTAACGCAGGAGGAAGCATCACACGCGAGAGAATTTGAGACCTATTTTGCCATTGAGCCGGAGCATTCCTTTTGGAGACATTCCTATGACGATGGGAAGAAGCCACCAGATGGATTCGAGTACACTAGCAATGGGAATGACCAATGGCTAAGCAAAGCGGACCTTAGGAAGATGCTGGAGGAGCTCTATGGAGCAATTGGCGATTGAGGGTGGAAAGCCGGTCAGGGATAAATTCCTGCCCTACGGGCATCAATGGATTGATGAAGCGGATATCCAAGCAGTTATTGAGGTATTGCGCTCCGACTGGTTGACCACGGGACCCAGGGTCCGCAAATTCGAACAGGCCTTCGCAGACCTTGTGAGTGCGAAAGAAGCAGTGGCGGTGAGTAATGGTACGGCAGCGCTGCACGCGGCAATGTACGCTGTTGGTATCGGTCCAGATGATGAGGTAATCGTTCCGCCGATGTCCTTCGCCGCTAGCGCCAATTGCGTCGTCTTTCAGGGCGGCACGCCAGTCTTTGCCGACGTGGATCCTGATACTTTGCTACTCGATCCGGTTCAGGTCGAGGCAGAGATTACGCCTCGCACGAAGGCGATTGTCGCGGTGGACTATGCGGGCCAGCCATGCGATTACGATGCGCTGCGCGCCATCGCCGACCAACATGGCCTGGTCTTGGTGGCCGATGCCTGTCACGCCCTGGGCGGCAGTTACAAGGGACGCCCGGTTGGCTCGCTGGCTGACCTGAACACCTTCAGCTTTCACCCGGTGAAACACATCACTACCGGCGAAGGCGGGATGATCACCACCGATGACCCACAATTGGCGCAACGCATGCGGGTCTTTCGTAACCACGGCATCACCAGTGACCATCGTCAGCGCGAACAACAAGGCTCCTGGTTTTACGAGATGGTAGACCTGGGTTACAACTACCGCCTAACTGACTTCCAGTGTGCGTTGGGGATGAGCCAGTTGCGCAAATTGTCAGGTTGGGTGGCCCGCCGCCACGAGATTGCCCGGCGCTACGACGCCGCGTTCGCCGAAATTCCTGCCGTGGAGCCGCTGGATGTGCGGGCAGACATCTCTCACGCCTATCACCTTTACGTGATTCAGTTGGACCTGACGCGATTGCAGGCGACACGAGCTGAGGTATTCGCTGCCCTGCGTGCTGAAGGGATCGGCGTCAACGTCCATTACATCCCGGTGCATCTGCATCCCTTTTATCGGGAGCGGTTTGGCACCCGCCCAGGGTTGTGTCAGGAGGCTGAAGCAGCCTATGAGCGACTCATCACACTCCCTATTTCCCCCCGCATGAGCGATAATGATGTTGAAGATGTGATAACAGCTGTGAAAAAGGTAGTCAAACATTATGCAATCTAATCAAGATCAGGTTTTTGCTGACTTTGAGGGGGATAAGTGGTTTGAACGGAATATGGATGCCTTGGAGCGGTTTGATCCTGAAGCAGACTTTCCCCTCAGGTTAATTGAACTCTACTACCTACGCCCCGGAAGTGTCCTGGAGGTCGGAGCAGCCAACGGTTACAGACTGGCTGCCATCTCTGAACGCTACGGTGCCAGAGTGGTAGCCGTGGAGCCCTCCGTTGAAGCGATACTTGATGGCGAGTCCAGGTTTCCCTGCGTAGAGTTCGTGCGGGGGGCGTCTGCAATTCCCCTGCAAGAGTTGTTTGACCTCATCATTGTGAACTTTGTGTTTCACTGGATAGACCGGGACAACCTTCTCCGTTCCATAGCCGGAATAGACCGGCTCTTGGTGGATGGTGACTTTCTGATCATCGGTGACTTTTTCCCTTCGAACCTGACAAAGGTGCGATACCATCACTTGGCCGAGCAAGAAGTTTACACTTTCAAACAAAACTACGCTGCCACTTTCCTGGCTTCAGGATTATATCACCCGGTATGCTTTATAACAGGGGATCACTCCTCAAAGACTCTGATGGGAGAGGCCGCTGAAGATAAGCGAATTGGGGTGTGGCTCTTGCGGAAGATGCTCAAGGAGCACTATGTTGAAGGCTCATTTCACCCCTGACGAAGATGGGGAAGCCTGCGAAGAGGGTAGCACCATCATCAACAGGATGCTGAGGTATTATGACCGTTAGCGCTCGCGAACCGACCCTACGCGTTCTAGTTATTGGTTGTGGCTCCATTGGCATGCGTCACATGCGCAACTTGAAGAGCCTAGGAATAGATGACCTGATGGCATTTGACACCGTAGCCGATCGGCGTGAGCGTGCCCAGCAGGAATGCGGCGCTCGCCCATTTGATTCACTCGATGCAGCGTTCCAGTCCGGCGCAGATGTTGCGTTTGTTACCGTGCCCACTCACCTGCATGTGCCCATTGCCTTGCAAGCAGCTCGTGCTGGCTGCAACCTGTTTATTGAGAAGCCCCTTTCGCATACAGAGGAGGGCCTGAGCGAACTGATTGATGCGGTCCAGCGGGATCAGTTGGTGACGATGGTGGGTTGTAACATGCGATTCCATCCAGGGCCGGCTAAGATTAAAGAGTTGCTGGAACAGGAAGTTATAGGCAAGATCCTGTTTGCCCGTGTTCACACCGGTTCCTACTTACCCGAATGGCGACCTCAGGAGGACTATCGCAAGAGTTACAGTGCCAATGTCGCCATGGGTGGAGGATGCCTCCTTGATTGCATCCACGAGATTGATTTGGCGCGTTGGTACATTGGTGAGGTAGAAGATGTGTTCTGTGCGGCTGGGCATCTGGGTTCATTGGAAGTGGACGTCGAAGATGTCGCAGCCTTGATCTGCAGGCACGCCGGCGGGGCGCTATCTGAGATTCACCTGGATTATGTACAGCGAACGTATGAACGTGGGTGTCAGATAGTTTGTGAGCAAGGGTCGATATTTTGGGACTACAATGAGGAAGTTGTTCGTTGGTTCGACGCCAAACAGGATTTGTGGAAGACATTCGGCCAACCCAAAGACTGGCAAGCGAATCGAATGTACATTGACGAACTAAAACATTTCTTGGGCTGTGTGCGCACAGGAAGCCAGTCAACCCTTCCCGTGTCCGATGCCGTGAAGGTCATGCGCGTGGTCTTTGCAGCCAAGGCCTCCGCTAAGTCCGGTTGCCGCGTGCGCGTAGCGGAGGTGCTTTCGTGATAGCCGCTATTATCCAGGCTCGGATGGACTCGACGCGACTGGCGGGTAAGGTATTGATGGATATCGCCGGAAAGCCGATGTTGTGGCACGTGGTACATCGAGCTAGCCAAGCCAAGTTGGTCGATAAAGCCGTCATCGCCACAAGCACCAACAAGTCCGATAATCTCATCGTTACCTTTGCCCGGATAAACGATATTCCCTGCTTTCGAGGGAGCGAAGACGATGTGCTGGACCGCTTCTATCAGGCAGCAAAGGCTTACAAGGCTGATGTAATTGTGCGCATCACGGCGGATTGTCCGCTCATTGATTCAGATGTAGCAGATGATGTCATAAGGTTCTATACGACAGGTGATTACGAGTATGTCTCTAACACTAATCCACCTACGTTCCCTGATGGGTTGGATGTTGAAATATTCTCATTCCAGACGTTGGAGCGCACCTGGCACGAGGCAAAGCGGCAATCGGAGCGCGAGCATGTGACGCCGTATATACGGAAGCGTCCAGAACTGTTCCAAATCGGGAATGTCACGTATGGAGAAGACCTATCGAGTATGCGCTGGACGGTGGATGAACCGCGGGACCTGGAGTTTGTGCGGGCAGTGTATAACTGCTTGGGAGCTGTATCGTTTAGCATAGCTGATGTGCTTGATGTCTTGAAGAAGCACCCGGAGTTGATGGAGATCAATGCCGGTATTGGACGTAACGAAGGGTATCAAAAGTCCATGCACGAGGATGGATTGATTGCCCCCGAGCAGTAAAGCGATCGTTCTTTAGATGTGATTCTGGAGGAAAAGTTATGAAGCTCACCGGTCAAGAACTTTATGAGAAGGCTCGAAGAAGGATCCCTGGAGGCACCCAACTGCTTTCGAAGCGTCCCGAGATGTTCTTACCCAAGCAGTGGCCCAGCTACTACTCCAAAGCCAAGGGAGCTGAAGTCTGGGATCTTGATGGCAATAAGTATATTGATATGAGTTATTCTGGAATTGGCGCATGCATTCTGGGATTTGCTGATCCTGATGTAGACAGTGCTGTGCATGCTGCTATTGATTCCGGCTCCATGGCTACCTTGAATTGTCCTGAGGAGGTAGAATTGGCCGACTTGCTCTGCGAACTCCATCCCTGGGCTGATATGGTCCGTTACGCTCGTACAGGGGGAGAAGCGATGGTAATCGCCGTTCGGATTGCCAGGGCTAGCACCGGTCGTGATAAAGTGGCATTCTGTGGGTATCACGGCTGGCATGACTGGTATCTGTCTGCTAATCTCGCTGAGGAGAACGCTCTTGATGGACACCTGCTTCCCGGGTTGGAGCCTGCCGGTGTGCCACGTGGCCTTGTCGGAACAGCCCTTCCTTTCCACTACAACAGGATTGATGAACTGGAAGCTATAGTCTCAGCTCATAGGGAAGAGTTGGCGGCGATTGTGATGGAGCCGGTGAGAAATCACGACCCTGAGCCGGGTTTCCTTGAGCGTGTTAGAGAAATCGCGACAGGGATTGGAGCTGTTCTGATCTTCGACGAGGTCACCGCTGGGTGGCGATTGAATACAGGGGGAGTTCACTTATTGTATGATGTGATGCCGGATATCGCTGTGTTCGCCAAGGCAATCAGTAACGGCTATCCTATGGCCGCGATCATTGGAATTGAGGACGTCATGCAGGCAGCACAGAGCAGTTTTGTTAGTAGCACATATTGGACGGAGAGGATTGGCCCAACCGCAGCGCTAGCAACGATTCGAAAGCATCAACGTTATGATGTCTCGAAGCATTTGATAGCGGTTGGTAAACATATTCAATCTGGTTGGAAGGCGGCTGCAGATCGTGCTGGGCTATCTATTACTATCGCCGGTATTCCCCCCTTGGGCCATTTCTCGTTTGATTACAAGAATGGACTAGCGATCCGCACCCTGTTTACTCAGATGATGCTTGAGCAAGGGTTTCTGGCGACCAATGCATTCTACGCTACCTATGCACACCAAAACTCTCATATAGAAAGTTACCTCGCGGCGGTTGAGCGGACATTTGATTTCTTGGCCAAGGCTATTGAAAAAGGCGAGGTGGAAAGGCTTTTGAAAGGGCCTGTTAGCCATTCGGGATTCCAGCGACTGACTTGATTCCATTGGCAAGGGATTCCCAGTGAACAAACCTCTTATCATCCGCGCCGACGCAAATACTCATATAGGCACTGGCCACCTCATGCGCTGTCTGGCCCTGGCTCAGGCGTGGAAAGACTCTGGCGGAGAGGTGGCCTTTATCACCGCTTGTGACAGCACCGGCTTGCTGCAGCGTCTTTCAGACGAAGGGTTCCAGATTGTCACTTTGAAGCGATCTTATCCCGATCCTGCTGATTGGGAAGTCACCTCTCAGGCGCTAGCGGCACATCCAAACGCATGGATGGTCCTGGATGGGTACCACTTTGATCCCGCTTATCAGCGCCGAATCAAGGAGGCCGGCCATCAGCTGCTCGTGATTGACGATATGGCTCACTTAGCGCACTACTACGCCGACATCGTGTTGAATCAGAATCTGCATGCAGCGCAGTTACACTACTTCTGTGAGTCCTACACCCAGTTTTTCCTTGGCACCCAGTACGTACTGTTGCGCCGGGAGTTTTTGAAGTGGGAGGGATGGCAGAGAGAGACTCCTGAGGTGGCCCGGAAAGTGCTGGTCACACTGGGCGGGGGTGATCCTGAGAATCAGACCCTTAAGGTCATTCGGGCACTGCAAGAAGTGAATGTAGATGGACTTGAAGCGGTGGTGGTTGTCGGTCCCAGCAATCCACACTTACGAGAACTTCAATCCGCAATCCGCAATCCGCAATCCGCAATCCGCCTTGTCCAGAACGTTACTAACATGCCAGAATTGATGGCCTGGGCCGATGTAGCAATTTCGGCCGGAGGGAGTACCTGTTGGGAGATGGCTTTCATGAGATTGCCTACTGTTTTGTTGGTGTTGGCCGAGAACCAGCGATTTGTAGCTGAACAAATGGGTGCAACCGGAGCAGCTCTCGATCTGGGCTGGCATAAGGATCTCACCCCCGACAAAATAGCCCAGTCAATAACGGGTCTGCTGACCGATCTGCAGAAGCGATTGCAAATGGCCCGCCACTCCCGAGAGTTGGTTGACGGGGAAGGAAGTGATAGGGTCCTGATGCGGCTTGAGGGCGGAAGGCTCAGGCTGAGGCCCGTTCGAGAGGAAGACAGTAAAATCCTTTGGGAATGGGCAAACGATCCGGATGTACGCGCGGTTTCCTTCTCACCAGAACCTATACCGTGGGAACAACATGTTAAGTGGTTCAAATCAAAACTTAATGATCCTCGTTGTATCTTCTATATTGCGGTAAACAGCGACGATGTACCTATGGGACAGATTCGATATGACACGGAGGATAACAAAGCCGTTGTCTCGATCAGCATGGACCGAAAGCTTCGCGGTAAGGGTTACGGAAGCAGGCTAATTGGGCTTGCGTCCCGGAGGCTTTTCGGTGTTTCGAACGTTGACACGATTAATGCATACGTAAAACAAGGTAACGAGGCATCTGTTGGCTCGTTTGTGAAAGCGGGATTCAGAGAGATGGGAACGAAAATGATGCACGGGCATCAGGCGGCTCATCTGATCTTACGCAGAGAGGAGGTGACGTGATGGGCTACTCATTTGTAATAAGTGGGCACCCGATCGGGCCCGGTAATCCTGTCTACATCGTCGCAGAGATGTCGGCCAATCACAATCAAGACTTTGACAAAGCTGTCAAGATCCTTAGGGCTGTTAAAGAGGCTGACGCGGATGCTGTGAAGCTGCAAACCTACACGCCGAATACGATGACCATCCCTTGCGACAACGAGTATTTTCAGATCGGCAAAGGCACCCTCTGGGAAGGTCGCAATCTTTACGACCTTTATGGCGAAGCCTACACCCCCTGGGAATGGCAACCTAAACTTAAGAAGATAGCCAATGAACTGGGACTAGATCTCTTCTCTACAGCCTTCGACCCATCGGCAGTAGATTTTCTTGAAGAGATGGGGGTGCCGGTCCACAAGGTGGCATCGTTCGAGATTGTGGATATTCCCTTGATCGAACATATGGCTCGCACGGGGAAGCCGATGATAATCTCCACCGGCATGGCAACTCTGGCAGAGATCGAGGAAGCGGTTCAGACAGCTCGTGATGCAGGAGCGACGCAGATCGCTTTGCTCAAATGTACCAGTGCCTATCCAGCACCGCCTGAGGAAATGAACCTGCACACCATTCCTCACCTCGCCCAGGCATTCAACGTTCCCGTTGGCCTTTCCGATCACACGTTGGGGATCGCTGTACCGGTAGCAGCAGTGGCGCTGGGAGCCTGCATCATCGAGAAGCACTTTACCCTATCGCGGGACATCCCCAGCCCTGATTCCGCCTTCTCTCTTGAACCCCACGAGTTCAAGGCAATGGTAGATGCCATCCGAGTGGCCGAGAAGGCGTTGGGAGAAGTGCAATATGAAGTAGGTGAGCGGGAAGCCAAGAGCCGGGTGTTTCGCCGGTCGCTGTTCGTAGTGAAGGACATGAAAGCAGGTGAGATATTCACCGAAGAGAACGTGCGCTCCATCCGCCCAGGATACGGCTTGCCTCCCAAGTTCTTGGGGGAGGTCTTGGGCCGTAAGGCTGTTCGAGACTTGAGCCGTGGTACACCACTCGCGTGGGATATGGTACAGTAGATCCATATAATAATGGAGTGGCCCCCTGCAACTGGACAGATAGGTGCGGGAGTTAATACATTGCCTGCAGGGTCGCGAGGAGGCCGGTTCATGGCAGGTAGGAGGAAGTTTAGCAAGGCGTTTAAGAGTCAAGTCGTTGAGGAGTTCCTGGCGGGAGAGGTGACACAGGCGCAGTTGGCCCGTCGGTATGGTATCTCAGATCACCTGATCATTCAGTGGAGGAAGCGTTACGCAGAAGGGAAGTTAGAAGAGACCGCGAGCCCTTCTGACAAGGATGAGCGGATCAAAGAACTGGAACGGATGGTCGGTCGGTTGACGATGGAGAACGAGCTGTTAAAAAAGGGCGTACGCTTCGCTCTGTTGCGGGAAAACGAGCGTTCCTCCATGATCAGCGGACCAACCTCGCATCGATCAAGTGGGGGTGTCGAGTGATGGGCATCCCCCGCAGTACGTACTACTACAAGTCTCGGATGGACGAAGCCAAGCGTAAAGAAGATATGGATATCCGAGATCGCTTAGAAGAGCTAGCACTGCGTTTCCCGCGCTATGGATATCGCCGTATGACGGCTCAATTGAAGCGAGAAGGATTCCGGGTCAATCACAAGCGTGTCCTGCGGCTCATGCGGGAGTCGGATCTCTTATGTAGGACTAAGCGCCGTTTCGTGAGGACCACAGACAGCGATCATCCCTACCCGGTGTATCCGAACATCTACCAAGACGTGATCATCACCGGGGTGGACCAGGCCTGGGTGGCGGATATCACCTACATTCGGTTACTGCGCGACTTTGTCTACCTGGCGGTGATTCTCGATGCTTACTCGCGTCGGGTTGTTGGTTGGGCGTTGTCGCGGCACATTGATGCTGCACTGACCTGCTCAGCGCTTGAGGCAGCTATTGCCGAGCGGAACCCTTCTGCAGGGTGTATCCACCATTCGGACCGTGGTGTACAGTATGCAGCAGAGGACTACATAGAGGTTCTCGCAGAACACGGGTTCACCATCAGCATGTCTCGCAAAGGGAATCCCTACGACAACGCACAAGCGGAAAGCTTCATGAAGACGTTGAAGGTAGAGGAGGTCTATGTTTCGGAGTATCGGACGTTTGCGGAAGTGAAACAGAGGATTGGCGAGTTCATCGAACTGATATACAATCAAGAGCGGTTACACTCGGCACTTGGTTATGTCAGCCCGGTGGAGTTTGAGCAGGAGATCAAGTCGGCTCCGTGGCATGTATCAATTTCGGCCCCAACGTGTCCAGCTTGAGAGGTGCACTCCAGCATAGTTCTAGCCTGTCATTTCGGTGTAGCTGGGGTTATTTGGGGCACAATCCTTGGTAATGCAGTAGCCTTCCCACTTTACGTGCGTCTGATCTTCTCTACACTTGAAGTGAGTTATAAAGAGTTCATCCGAAAGGTTGTATTGCGAGTTTACCCAGTAAGCATCGTGTGCGGCATAATGTTGGTTATTGCTGTTTCGTTAAGGAACCCACGGTCTTTGGTGGGAGTATTGCTTTATGGGGTAGTATATATGACAATATATTTTCTGCTTTTCTATGCAATCGGGCTAGATGCTTCTGAACGTCGCGCAATCGTTCATGTAGTCCGAGATTGGAAGCATCGGCTGATCTCGAAGCGTGATATGGGAGGGAAAGGAGAATCAGGTGAAAATCCTTATCATCGATCATAATTTTGGACAAGACATAGATGCTCTTATTTATGCAGCTTCAGAAAATTATGATTTCAAGATGGTGTCTCCATGGTACTTCGCTTCGCGAGCCCGCAAGTATTTCCCAGATGCTGTTTTCTCTGGCCTTGCTGAATATCACAAACCAGTCTATGAAGTCGCTCGTAGGAAGTGGGCACAAGAGGCTAAGAAAGCATTACAGGAACTCTATTATGTCTTTCCTTTTGATGTTATAATCTCACCCTCAGACACATTCTTCTATATTAGAAATGTAGTGAAAGCTGCCTCCGAATCAGGGATTCCGTTTGTGGTCGTACAGAAAGAGACGACCATCTCTCCTGACACGATGAGACATCACTCTAGGGAAATTAGCAAGTTCTTTCCATTTATATCAGACTATATGACAGTATGCAGTGATCGACACAAGAACTTCTGGCTAGCTGCCGGGGCCCCGAGAGATAAGATCGAAGTAACTAGCCAGCCTCGGTTTGATTTCTACCGCCAACCTGAGAGGTGGACTTCATGGAAGGAACTGGGGATTGCACTAGATGCTACAAAGGAGACCATCCTATTCTTTAGCTACGACCTTGATGCCTACGTTCCAGTTGAAAAACATGCAGCCAGGACATCCTGGAAGAAACTTAGAGAAGAGACTGAAGACACACTGGGCAGATTAGCCAAAGAACAGTTATACAATCTGCTCGTTAAACCACATCCGCAACAAGATCCTCAAGACGTTGAGAAGATAAAGGCTCGCTTACAGGACCTGAGTGGAAACGCTTGGTTAAAGACTGTTCACCTGCTGGAGCGCGAATTTGATACCAGGCAACTGATTGTTAACTCCGATATTATTGTTGCTTTTCAGACTACGGCCCTACTTGAGGCATTGATAGCAGGCAAAGATGTGATCTATACTTATTGGGCAGACGAGGGGAGAGAATTGGAGGATGCACTAATTCCTTATCATAAACATACAGATATCATGAAATGCGTGCGATCACCCAAAGAACTTAGGGATTACCTGTTATCGGCACCTAGGAGAAAGCCTGATGTTGCCAAAAAGATGAGGAAACGGCTCACCTTATTTGAAGAGCATCTTGGGCGACTTGATGGGAAAGCGGCGCAGAGAGTATTGCGGGTTATCGTTAAGGTTGTTGCCCAGCACCCTCGGTTAACGGATGAACAGAAACATCAGCGGGAAGTACTTTTGAACGATAGATACAGATATTGTCGCAAGGAAGAATATCTGGCACAAGCTCGGCTACTCTGGTGGTCGCTGCTAGCAGGGTTGGCCTTTCTCCTAAAGTGGAATGCTCTTTTGGCCTCTTACAGGCCGAAGATAGCGAGGAGAGTTCATTGGCAGAGTGCTAGAATAGCTGAATGCCGGGCGGCGATAGGCCATTCTCCTTGGAGGACGAACCAGCTTGTTGGAAGATTAGATGAGAACTATATGTATCACATTAGAACTCTACTTTCTAGGGTCTTACGCGCTTCATATTTAGTGAAAGGACGGCTTTGATGGACTTTAAAAAAGTCGCTAGGGACTTTAAACAATGGGGGGCACCTTCACTGGCCAAAACTACGGGGTATTCTTAGTTTTGGCTGGTGGGAAGTAGGATTGGGAATGCCGATGTTTGTGCCGCAGCCTGTCCGGGAGATGAGGAAAGTCAAGGCCAGCAGTAAATACTTCCTCGTGGATAAAAGACCAGACAGCGGTCTCAACGTATGTTATATGGGAGGTGCTATAGCTTATTACGTATCTATTAAAGGTGACTGAGGGAGCAGTCTCAGAGATGTTCACCCAAACTATTATACAGGGGCTCATCTTCCTAGCGTTGTATGGATACCTCATGTATACTTCAATCAGAAAGTCAGGGATGATGTCGCTCTTCCGCAGACGGTGATACGTGTGTTTGGTCTCTGACGAGACTGAAGTTGTGAAGATGGAAACTCGGTGAAGGAGAAGTTAATGAAGAGCCAAGGAGGGGACCCTTAGCGTGCTAGTTGGGGAATTATGAAAAAGATTTTGTTCACCTTAAAGTTTTACCCAATGAGGGAAATTAAGTTAGCCGGGGCGTTGAAGGAACGTGGGTTTGCGCCCCTGGCCGTAGGGTTCAGTAGAAGGTGGTCGTCTTTCGCTGAACACTCAGGGAATTTCGCGAAAGTGTATGACTTCACAGAAGTTCTTGAGACGCAGGTGGGCAGAGACAATGAGGGTGTTGAAAAGCATATGGAGCGGCTTGAGCAATGGCAAGACCTATATGGTCTCCCCAATCTAGAGTTATTCATTGCAGGCGACCGGACAATGCGGCTTTTCTCATGGGAAAGGAACCTCCGTCTTCTCGACAGTCTGTTTGTCTTCTGGGAACGGATATTGAAGTCAGAGTCTCCCGACGCAATTGTCGGTGAATTGTCATCAGCACCTGACCTGGTCGCTTGGTCAATGTCGAAGAAGCTAGGGGTTCGATATGTCTGTCCGGTTCATTCAAGGCTATGGGAGGACCGTTTCGCTCTATCAGACATTACCGGCCAGTGGGAAGGCCTAGAAAAAACGTACAAGAAGGCAAAGGTTAAGGGACTATCAGACCAAGATCGCGAGGAGGCCTGGAAGTTCCTGAACGAGTTCTTGAAGAGAGAACCTGAGCCCTCTTACATGCGTTATGTTGCGGCCAAGACGAACCCTCGAAAGACAGTTCAACGGTTGTCCCGACTGCCAAATAAGCTTTCGAGCTATTCTGTAGATAAGAAACGCGCTGTAGATTATGGGGTGGCTTTTTCTCCTAAACTACGGGAAGATTTTTCGTCGATGCTGAGGAGAGCTCTGGTTCAAACAAAGCTTGTACGCATTTTCGACGAACCTCAGCTAGGAGAGCGGTTCATCTTGTTCCCCTTACATTATCAGCCCGAGGCATCGACCATGGTTTTCGCTCCCTTCTATGAAAACCAACTGACAGTCGCCGCGAATATTGCGAAGAGCGCACCGGCTAGTCATAGGCTGTATGTAAAAGAGCATATGGCGATGTGGGGCAGACGTCCGTTTTGGTTTTATAAGTGTCTTAGGAGGATTCCGAGCATCAAGCTAATCCGACCGGATGTAGTTATCCATGGCTTACTCAAGCGGTGTGCAGCAGTAGTCACGATCACAAGCACCACTGGGCTGGAGGCAATTCTCTATGGCAAACCCGTCGTGGTTCTTGGAAACATCCTGTACGAGATTTTCGACTGCGTTGATAAAGTGCATTCTTATAAAGAGCTTCCTTATGCCCTTATCAAGGCCACCAAGGAGTTTAAACCCGATCAGGAGGAAATCCTGCGAGTGGTGCACAGCCTTCTAAAAAGCACATATCCAGGTAATTTTGGCGACGCCAAAGCAAATCCAGACACGTATAGCCAGCCAAACGTCAGAAAAATAGCAGATTTTGTTATTCAGCAGCTTAAAGATGGCTGAATAATGGATAAGAGGGCCTGAAGCGAGGCTTTAGTGAAAAGGAGTTGTCGATAATATGGAGCAAAGCTTAAAAAGGGTGAAAGGGCTTCAAATAGAAATAAATCGAAGTGTACCAAGAAAGAAGATTTTCTTGCTTTATTTTTTAATCGTAAGCCTACCATTTTTTAGCTTTCCCCCATTTACAGTAACTATAGGCGATACCACCATTTTCCGCCTCGATTGGGCTATCGCTGGGTTGCTAATAATTGTATTCCTGCTTGATCTTTGCTTGGGAAGACAAAAGATCAAGAAGAACGGGATTGGAAATGCGGTGTTGGTATTAAACGCAGTTGCAATACTGACGCTGTCCAATTTATTTAACTCAGATTCTTCCCATCTTTACGACTTCTTGACCCTTGGATTTCTATTAGTGTTTATGACGCTGCTCTTTTTTACTATATCAAGTTTGGAAATAACCAAAAGCCAAGTAAGAAATGTCTTAAAGTTTTGGATAATCACAGCTTTTTTTATCTCTTGGTACGGTATTTACCAAATGTTCGCCAGAAATTTCGGCCTGCCGGGTGGCTATATTGGGGGATTGACTCATGGCTATGGACCCAGCGGATTTGCAGGGTATATTCGCCCGTCTAGCTTCTTCGGGGAAGCAAGTTGGTTGGGCAACTACCTCATTGTTCCAATTTTGTTAGTAGGGGCTGCTCTACCACATAGAAAAAGGGAGAGCTTCCTTTTCCGAAGCAATCTTTTTAATCTGGTTATCTTTTTTACCATCATTGTGGCGATTTTTCTATCCTTTTCCTTGGCAGCATATAGCATTATTGGTGGGGTACTGCTTATTAGCCTCTTAAATAAACATTACAGGTGGAGAATCATTAAGATAACTTTAATATCTTTGGTTATTATCATCAGTGCAAGCTTCCTGCTCCAGTATTTAGGAATAAACTACGGTAATATCGTTATTACCCGGGTAAAAGCCTTTTCCTTCGACATTTTCCAGCTTAACATCCGCCTGTCGTCCACTGCCGCTAGGACTTCGTTTAAAGGGAGAGCCGCGGACATTATAGTGGGCCTAAAGATCTGGCTAAATCATCCCATAATTGGAGTAGGGCTCAATAACTATCGATTTTATAGCCCCCAGTATGGCGGGGCACAATTCTCAACCGTTAGTAGCTTTTGGGTTCAATCGTTAGTGGAAGGGGGCATACTACTCTTTGGCGCTTTCGTTTCATTGTATGGCGTAACTTTAGTGTATTTAAAGAGGTCCATAAGAATAGCCCGCAACAGTGATCAGTTCTCTTATATTGCACTGACGGCTTTCTATTATATAATTTGGGCACAAGTTCTAAGCGGGTTTGTTACCCACAGCTGGATACATTCATCCGGGTGGATTAGTCTTTCTCTAGCATGCTTGTTAACGTCTTTCGCTCGGGAAACTGTCAGTATCTCAAAGAAACAAGATGAAAATACTCCAAATATCTCGTAGAACGCTCTATCCACCTACGAATGAAAAAAATTGTTGCCTATGGGAAGTGACGTAACTATTTTAGGGCCTACTATTATTATCGTGCTTATGTTGGGTATATCGGGAGAAGTTCAAGGATCAGTCAGGGGGACAAAAGGGGTTGAAATATGCCTTCTCAATTGATGTTCCTGGCTTGGGGAAGCCCTTGGCCGCCACAGAGCGGCGGCGCCCTGCGCACTTGGGGGCTGCTAAGAGAACTCAGCAGGGCGTTTGAGATTGAACTCATCGTGCTATCACAAGCGCCATTATCAGAAGAGCAAACCGGGATGCTTGAGAAATATGTATGCTCGATCATACGTGTCCCGATGAAAACTACCACCCTTCGCGATAAACTCTGGATTCTCGCCCGAATGTTCACGCGGTTGCTGCCTTATCATTGTGCGAGCCTTGACGTTTCGTTCCAAGATGCTCCCGGTGTTTTACAAAGGGTGCGGCATTCCCCTGACGTGATCTATGCTAGCTATGGGCATTGGGGAACGCTTGTCCGGGATCAAAAGGCTGCTAACTGGATTTTGGATCAGCACAATGCAGACGTTGACTTTTGGCGTGTCTATGCTTCACAAACCTCAAACCTTCTGCTAAAATTGGCAGCCTGGGTCAACTGGCGGCTGGCTGACAAACATTTCCGGCGCATTTATGCCAGCGTGGGACACATTATCTCAGTATGCGAGGAGGACAAACGGCTTACGTTAGATCTAGCTCCCAAGGCAAAGATAGATGTCATCCAAAACGGCGTGGACTGCTCATACTACGTTCCTGACATAATACCGCGGACCGGATCACCCCGGGTGCTGTTCACGGGAACATCAGCACCGCGGAATGTGACAGCTTTGCGTCAGTTCGTGCGCAACGTGTTACCGCTGATTTGGCGAGAGTTACCAGAGGCGGAGTTGTTGGTGGCAGGCAATTTCAGTCCTCAAGCGCAGGCTGAGTTTAAGACATATGACAATGTTCGTTTCACTGGCTGGGTGGAAGATATACGGCCGTCTTTCAACCGAAGTGATGTGTTTATCGGACCGTTTGAGGAAACTCACGGTTCTAAGTTAAAAATCGCCGAGGCAATGGCGATGGGCATGGCAATTGTCTCAACGCCCAAGGGCATCCGAGGTTTCCCGCTTGTGAACGGTGAGTCGGTGCTGATCGCGCATAGCGATGAACAGTTTGCTAGCCAGGTTGTCAGGTTGTTAACGGATCCCGTGATGCAGGAGAGGTTGGGGGCTGCAGCTCGTGAGGTTGCTTTGTCCACCATTGACTGGAAAATGTTGAGCAAACGCTTGATAGGAATTGTGCAGCTAGCGCAGAGGTGTGTACAATGTAATGGAAATGTAAAGCGAGGATCATGAAAATCTGTGCACATCTGTCAATGGGGAATCGGCTTCACAAGTTCGGTCAGAAGCGCTTTGGCTGCCTCAATGCTGACCCTATGTCTAGAATTTTTGCTCAACTCGAAATGGCCTGTTGGCTCTTGGAACAAGGCAACACGGATCAAGAACCCTGTGCTAAGAGCACAGGGTTCTTGATCCTGGAGAACGATCGGCCGGTAGCCATCCCGCGGATGTACCTGCTACCTGGGCCTCGATCGATAAAGCAAAGAAACTGTTAGGCTGGTAACCCAAGGTAGGATTTGAGGAAGGACTGAGGCGAACGGTAGACTGGTACCTGGGAAACCGCAACTGGGCGAAGAAGAGCCAAATCTGAGCGAAGTTCCTCAGAACCAGAAAAGGAGTAGTGATGAACATCACTGTGGTTGGATTAGGTTACGTCGGCGCTGTCGCAGTAGCCGCCTTGAGCAAGGCCGGTCACAACGTGTTGGGAGTGGATGTCGGTCAAGGGAAGATTTCTTCCTTCCAGGGTGGGATCTGCCCATTCTATGAGCCTGAACTGTCGGAACTTATCTTCTCCGGTCTGGCAGCTGGTCGCCTCCGTTTTGAGTTAGCCGATGAGGTTGCTACATCCCTTGGAGAGATTATCCTGGTTGCAGTGGGTACGCCCTCTCAACCCTACGGTGGGACCGACCTTTCTCAAGTCCACGTGGCCATTCGATGGATCCGAGAACGGAATCCCGGCCCAGCGGTCCTCGTGATGAAAAGCACCGTTCCACCGGGGACCGGTGTTCGTTTGATAGCCGAGGAATTAGCTAAAACCCAGTTGCGGTATGTTTCCAACCCGGAGTTCCTGCGGGAGGGGCAAGCGGTCCACGACTGGTTCCATCCCGATCGCATCGTGATCGGTGGGGATGATGATGAGGCCATCGCCCTGGTGAAAAGGATGTATGAAGGCATTGAAGCTCTCATTCTCGTCACCGACATCACGAGCGCTGAGATGATTAAGTATGCGGCCAATGCCTTCTTGCCGACCAAGATCTCGTTCATCAATGAAATCGCCAGCCTCTGCGACCGGGTGGGGGCGAATATCGATGATGTGGCGCAAGGGGTGGGGCTTGATACCCGCATCGGGCCAAGTTTCTTGCAGGCGGGGCTGGGCTACGGGGGGTCCTGCTTCCCCAAGGATACCCGCGCTCTGGAGTTCCTCTCCTCGGTCAAGGGATACAACTGTGAACTCCTGCGCGCTGTGATCAACGTGAACAACCGCCAGCGCCTCCTCCCGATTCAGGTGCTGCAGGAGACCTTCCCGAGCTTAAAGGGAATAAAGGTGGCCCTTCTCGGACTGGCCTTCAAACCCGATACAGATGATGTCAGAGAGGCCCCGGCGCTCGATATCGCACGGCTGCTGGTAGAACTGGGGGCAAAGGTGCAGGCCTACGATCCCAAAGCGATGGAGACAGCGCGCCCTTTCCTTCCTAAAGAGGTTGCCTTGTGCGACTCGGCGCTTGCGGCGCTCAAAGGGGCGCAGGCTATGGTTCTGGTCACGGAATGGCAGGAGTTTGTCGACCTTCCTTGGGAGAAGATCGCGGAGCTGATGCTCGAACCACGCTTTGTCTTCGATGGCCGCAACGCGTTGGACGGGCATGCATTCACGAAACTCGGCTTTAAGTACCGGGGCGTAGGGCGCAGTGGACCTATGTGGAGCAGTCGAGACAATGATATGGTTATAAGTGGTGCTTAAGGGTAATTAAGGCCGCAAGGAGGAATGTGGCAACGGGAGTTACGGAACTCTTTAAAGACAAATAAGTGAACGATAGTGTCTCTATTTGCCTTTCCTCCCAACAACAGATCAGAAGGGAAATGAGGGATAAAATCTTGGCTGGCACGCCTATAGTATCAATTATCATACCCTGTCGTAGTGAGAGGGAGTTCATTAGCAAATGTTTGGATTCCATCATTGCGAATGACTATCCCGCAGATAGATTTGAGATATTAGTTGTTGATGGCATGAGCGAAGACGGAACTCGGGCGGTTCTTGGAGAGTATGTACAAGAGTATCCGTATATTAGGATTCTGAATAATCCCAGGAAGATCACGCCAAGTGCGCTCAATACGGGGATCAAGAGTGCGAAGGGCGAGATTATTATGCGGATGGATGCACATGCTACCTACGATCGGGAGTACATATCAAGGTGTGTAAAAGCACTGCATGAGCATGATGCTGACAACGTGGGGGGAATATGGAGAATTGTTCCCAGGAGCAACACCCTCTTAGGCAAAGCTATTGTCAGATCGTTCTCTCATAAGTTTGGGGTAGGGAATACTCATTATCGGCTAGCAAATTCAAAAGAGCCTAGGGAGGTTGATACAGTCCCGTTTTTTTGTTGTAAAAAGGAAGTTTTTCAAAAGATTGGCCTATTTAATGAGCGTCTCGTGAGAGGCCAGGATATGGAGTTTAATCTCCGGCTCAAAAAATCCGGGCGGCGGACTCTGTTGGTGCCGGATATCGTGAGCTACTACTACGCGCGCTCTGACATGAAATCATTTTTGAAGCACAACTGGACCAACGGTGTCTGGGCAATTTTGCCATTCTTATATAGCGACATCATGCCGGTCTCGTGGCGACATCTTGTGCCACTTGCGTTTGTCTTGGGGGTTTTGGGGTCGGCTATTTTAGCTTTGGTATGGCCGGTTGGGTTGTGGGTGCTGTTTGGTATTTCGGGGGCGTATGTTGCGGCGAATCTTGCAGCATCAGCTCAAGTGGCTCTCAGGGGGCGGGACGTCCGCTACCTTTTTGTCATGCTAGTGGTCTTCGCCAGTTTTCATACTAGCTATGGCTTTGGTAGCCTATGGGGCTTGGTTAAGGTCCTGGCTTACATGGTATCCAAACTCGGTTGTAAACTAGTTAAGGTGAAGCGATCATGTTGAAGCGTCTGTCTGACATCGTAGTGGCTTCAATAGGGCTCCTGATGCTTTCACCTCTGCTGTTGCTGACCGCATTTCTGGTCAAGCTCGATTCTAAAGGGCCTGTATTTTACCGAGGAACAAGGGTCGGAAAGGACGGTAAGAAGTTTCATATGCTCAAGTTTAGGACTATGGTCGCTAACGCTGATAAAATCGGCGGATCTTCTACTGCAGGGGACGATCCACGATTGACAAAAGTTGGAAAGTACCTCAGAAAATATAATCTTGACGAGCTGCCGCAACTTATCAATGTGCTTAAGGGTGAAATGAGCATCGTTGGTCCCAGACCGGAAGTCCAGATGTATGTGGATATGTTTACCGAAGAAGAGAAAGCTATCTTAACGGTTCGTCCTGGTATGACGGACTGGGCTTCTTTGTGGGATATTGACGAGGGAGCCACCTTGGCTGGAAGTCCCGACCCCGAGAAGACCTATGCGGAAAAAGTTAGACCAAAGAAAATCCAACTTCAAACGGCGTACGTACGAAATCATTCCTTTTGGGGGGACGTCAGAATTATTTTAGAAACGCTCAAGGCGATTTTGGGTCGTAGAACTACACAAGATCCTGAGGCATACTTTGAGAAGCTTCTCCGAAAGGCTCTGAGAAGCAAGAAAACGTAATCGCTTTCATTTGAAGCGGTTTGGAAGAGCTGCTAGAGTTTGCCAACCGGCGTGTTCTA
>Ga0315533_1000279_pt1 | contig 47125 bp, 52 predicted proteins | sample SalMarSW160130MG_FD_203081 | JGI IMG/M metagenome (GOLD analysis project Ga0315533, IMG submission 203081) | Salt marsh sediment microbial communities from the Plum Island Ecosystem LTER, Massachusetts, United States - Salt Marsh Sediment SW1601-30 ...
GTTATCGTTCAAGACCGATTGAAGATGTAATAAAAGAAATAAAAACTCTAAAGAAAGATCACCTCGCTTTTGCTGATGACAACCTGGTAGGAAACCCGGATTATGCCAAAAATTTATTCAAGAAGTTAATTCCTCTGGGGAAGAAGTGGTTTGGCAATTTCTCTTTAGCCAGAGTCAATGACACTCAACTCTTAAAACTGGCTGCTCAAAGTGGATGTATACGGATGGGTTTGGGGTTTGAGTCCGTGTCCCAGAAAAGTTTGAACGGAGTAAATAAGAGCTTTAACAAGGTGAAAAGATACGAAGAAATCATCAAGAAGATACATGATCAGGGAATCACCATAATTGGATACTTCATGTTTGGATTTGATGAGGATGATGTCTCTATTTTTCCCCGAACGGTAGAGTTTATGGAGAAAAGTCTAATCGACCGACCTATATTTTTTATTCTTACCCCCATTCCCAAGACTGGCCTCTATCAAAGACTTCTCCTCGAGGGGAGAATTCTTGATACCAATTGGTCTCACGGAGACGGGACTCACGTAATGTTTCGTCCCAAACTGATGACGGTAGACCAACTGGAGGAAGGCCATAGATGGGTCATAAAACAGGTTTACTCTCTTTCTTCCATTACGAGGCGATGGCTTGGATCCTGCAGGTATGCGAATCCTTTTTATAGCCTCGCTTTGAATCTTTCCGCCAAAGTGGAAATGGCCGGAAAAGACCAGTCATTAGCAAAACATCAGTCGTCCCCTCTGAAGAAAATGGGTTGAGGAGGTTGAGTATGGAGTTGAAGATAGTTAAGATGGAAGTTCCTGCCGATGCCAACATCATTATCGGGCAAACTCACTTCATCAAGACAACAGAAGATCTTTATGAGGCCGTGGTAAGCTCGGTTCCAGAAGTAAAGTTTGGTCTTGCCTTCTGTGAAGCCTCGGGTCCCTGTTTGGTAAGGGCAGAAGGAAATGATGAAGAGCTAAGATCTGTAGCCGTCAAGAACGCCAGTGCTATGGGAGCTGGACACACTTTCGTGGTGCTATTAAAAAAAGCATTTCCCATTAATGTACTTAACTCAATTAAAGATTGCCCTGAGGTCTGCTCCATATTCTGCGCCACTGCAAATCCAGTCGAAGTAGTGATAGCCGACACAAAACAAGGTCGAGGAGTCATGGGAATTATCGATGGATTTCACTCAAAAGGAGTTGAAAGAGAAGCCGATGTAAAGGCGCGCAAAAAGTTTTTAAGAAATACAGGATATAAACTCTAAACAAGATGCCTTCTTTTAAAAAAAGATCCTTTTCCTGGCGCAGCAGAACAGTCCTTCAGATATTGCTTATACCAATCATCTTTTTCGTCATTTTTAGCCTCCTTCCGCTCACTCTGCTTTATTTTTCTTCGCCCGGTTCCAAGGAGAATCTTCCGACTAATGGAGGAATTGATCACTCAACCCAACCCATAAAAATTGGCGACTTCGCCTTGAGGATCAATTTCATAAAGATATCAAAAGAATTGATTAAAGATAGTTTATCAATAAAGCCAAGAAAAGGTTATGCATTTACTCTGATAAACCTAACGTTTGAGAATGTTGGCACCGATGTAAAGAGCTGCCACCCCCAAGTATTCCTAAAAGATGAGAAAAACTATGTATATCCTGAGCACCGAGCTTCGGAGATTCCAAGACCCTTCCTCTTCAGCGTATACCCGGAAGAAAAAAGAACAGGAAGTTACTTATTCCAAATCGAGAAAAATAGATATCCAGTGGAACTCATCATTTCTTCACTAGACTCAACAACCGGATCCCCTGGAAGAACTATTGAAATAAACAAGAACCTTATCGAACATACCTCCATCTTCGCATTCAGGTAAACCATTCAAGTTGAAGACTATGAAATAGACGTCTCCAAAACGAGCAAGCACGCTTGACATACTACTTTCTTATGCTAAATTTCGAGGATAAATAATAGGACCTCCAGGCTATGAGGTAGGTTCGATAAGAGAATAAAAATAGAGTCTTGGCCAAGAGATTTTTTAAAATCAACAAAAATAAAAGAAAGACTTTATAAAAATTATAGAATGGATAATCAAAAAAGTCTCTTTATAGGTTTTGATGTCGGAAGTAGTTCTGTGCATTATGCAGTTCTTAATGAAGACAAGAAAGTAATATACTCTCCAAAACCAATAATGCACTTTGCTGATCCTGTTGGGGCAATAAAAGAAGCATGGCAAAACATAATAGAAAAATATGATAAAAACAAGATAAAAAATACAGCATTTACAGGAACCGGAGCAAACTTCTTTCCAGCTATAATGAAAGGAGTAACTTTTACTTTCGATAGTGTAGCAATCCCAAAAGGAGTAGAAATAATAGAGCCAGATGCAAAATATATTTTTCATATTGGGGCAAAAGATCCTTATTTCTTCAATCTAAACAAAACAAAGGGTAAGAAAATTATTCAAGAATGGAGGACGGGATCCAAATGTGGAGGTGGCTCTGGAACGTTAATAGAAAAGCAATGTAGAAGATTATTTGAAAAAGAAGTCTCTAACGACAATGTTTCTTCTTCAAAAAATGAAAGACATAAAGCGCAATTGAGATTGGAAGAAATGTTTAAAAAGGCAGAGCAAGAAGCTGCTAAGTCAAGGGAGCCGAGTGAATTTTTGGCAAGATGTGGTATTATCATACAATCTGATTTAATTCACAAGCAAAATGAGGGAGCAAAAAGAGAAGACAACCTAGCTGGTCTTTTCAAAACAATTGCCAGAAACTATAAAATTGATGTCATCGGCAATGAAGAGATAGATAAAAATTCCGGCAGTGCAATAGCCACGGGAGGAGTCTTAACAAATGACTTAATCAGAAAAAACTTAGGAGATTTTATTGGGATTCCCATAAAAAAACCACAGTACCATCATAATATAGCTGCCATAGGTGTAGCATTAAAGGGAGTAGAAGAAAATAATAATTTTGTCTTTGATCCTGAGCAGTTAGATAAAGTTGCAGAATACAGCAGAAAACAAAGAAAATTTATGCCTCCTTTGTGTAATTACCTAAAAAAAGTGAATGAAAAGACTAAAAAATTAGAAGAAAAAATAGAAAAAGGAACAGATGTTGTAATAGGAATAGATGGGGGAAGCACAACAACAAAAGGAGCCTTAGTTGATTTAACGGGAAAATTTCTTGATAAAATCTACATTAAAACACATGGAGACCCTGAAAAGGCACTGAAAAAAGTTATAAAGTACTTAGGTAAACACAAAGACAAAGTAAATGTAAAGGGTATTGGCACTACTGGTTCTGCAAGAAAACTTTATGAAAGAATTTTAGTTAGCAAGAAGAAAATTAAAGAATTAGCCAAACAAGATATAGAAATTACCGACAAAACAACAGATGAAATTACCTGCCATGCTCTTGGAATTAAACACAATGATCCCGAAGTTGATACAATTTTTGAAATAGGTGGACAAGATATGAAATTTACCCATTTCTCTCTCGATGGAACAATAAAAGAAGCAAAAATGAATTACAGCTGCCAAGCCGGCTCTGGCCAAACCCTTGAAAATATGGCTGATGTCATAAATTTGGATGTAAAAAGTTCTCTTCAAGAATATGCACTAAGAGCAAAAGGGATTCCTATAATTGATTCAACTTGCGGCGTTTTTATGGAAATGGACGAAAATAGGCTTGTAGCAGAAGGATTTAGCAAAGAAGAAATAGCAGCTGCAATATTAAGAGCGACAGCAGCAAGTTATTATTATAAATTTGTTGGAGGGAGCCAACATATTGGAGAAAAATGCTCTGCTCAAGGAGGCCCGCCTTTAGGAAAAGCTTTTCTTGCAGCACTTGCACAAATTACAGGCAGAGAAATAAATGCTTATCCTCATAGAGAGATGTTTGGAGCATTAGGAGCAGCACTTGACGTAATTAAAAATATTAAAAATTTAGAAGAACAAAACAAGCTCCATGCAACTGCATTTAGAGGATGGAATCTGACAGAGATGCCTCTCAAAAAAGAAAAAATATACTGCAAAGATTTGTTTAAAGAAAAATCATGCGGCATAAGAAATTGTTTGTTAGAAATATTTTCTATTGAAGATGATAAAATAATTACTGGAGGTTTTTGCCCTCGAGGAAACTCGGAAGCATCTGTAAGGCCAAAGACAAATTATGTTGAAAAATATCATTCGATATATGAAAAACATTTTAAAAAGTATGGTTGCTTACTGGCAGAACTTGAGGAAATACTGAATAATTCTGATGAAATAGGCCGAAAAACAATAGGAATTAGAAGAGCTACTGCAACACTTGGAGAAAAAGGAATCTGGAGCGCTGCTCTATTTAAGAAACTTGGTTTTTACCCTGTAGCATCGCCAGAAAGTAACGAAGAGATAGCAAAAATAGGGGTAGAGAATTCAAGAACTGAATTTTGTCTGGCAAGAAAATTAGTAACAGGTCATACAGCAATATTAAATAATAATCCCAATATAGAGTATTTATTTAATCCAAGTTTTATTGAACATAAAAAAGAACAACCGCCTGACTTAAAATACTGTATCTATACAGAATCGGAAGGATACATCTTAAAGGATGTTCTTTCTCTTGACGAGAATAAACAAGTAAATCTCATTTTACATTATGGAGATGAAGATCTTTTATTTGAAGCACTTAAAAATGAATCTAAGAAGCTAGGATTTAAATTCACCCATAAACAGATTAAAGATGCCATAGAATATGCCAATGAAGCAGAAGAAGAATTTAAAAAAGAGCTATCCAGAGAGGGAGATAAATTTTTAAAAAGAGTTGAAAGAAAAAGAGAAAAAGCTTATGTCGGCATTGGAAGAGATTATGTGATACTTGACCCAGAAGCAAGCTCGAATTCAGGAGTTATGTTTTCACAAATAAGAGGTCTAAACTATATACCGCAAATATTTTTAGACCATAAATTTAAAAATATACATTTAGATAGTATAGCAGAAAATGAATTTTGGGTTCAGAGTGTAAAAATATTGAAAGCTAATTTGTTTGTTGCCCAACAACCAAAACTATTTCCTATAAGAATGATGAATTTTGGTTGTGGGCCTGATAGTTTAAAAATTTATCAAGAAGAAAAAATTCAACAAGCAGCGAATAAGCCTATGCTTGTTTTATTAACAGATGCTCAAACTAACAATGCCCCTTTTATAACAAGAACAGAGGCTTTTGAAAGAGTTGTAGAACAAAGTAAGCCAAAAAAATTGAAAACAGAAGATATAAAGATAAAATCATATTCTACAGAAACCAATGATAAAAGAATTTGGCTAATTCCTTATATGGGAGATGGAAGTTATATTGGAACTGCTGCACTAAAATATTTCGGAATAGATAGCCAAGTCTTGCCAACGAATACCCAGAAAGGATATGAAATTGCGAGAAAGCATATCTATACAGAGGTTTGTCAGCCACTTAAAGGAGTCGTCGGAGATGTTCTCGGCTTTTTGGATGGAAAAATTAAAGAAAAAGGCAAAAAATATGTTGAAGAAAATTATTTAATTATGTTGCCTACAACAAGTGGGCCTTGCAGATTTGGGAAATATAAAGAGATTCTAAGAGACTTTGCAAACAAAGAGGGATTTGAAAAAATTCCAATTGCAGGCCCTTCATCTACCACTGGTTATTTTGATATACCTCTTCCAGAAAAGTTTAGCTCAAGAGACAAAATCAAATTACAACAGATCTTAGTTAAAGGAATACAGGCGTCTGATTTACTAGAAGATATAACTTTAAGATTTCGTCCTTATGCTAAGAACAAACGAGAAATTAATGATTTAAAGAGATTAAGACTAAAGAAATTAGAAAAAGTCGTAGAAAAAGGAGCCAATACAAAAGAGATAGTTGAATGGGGAAAAGAGACCGTCGAAGCTTTCAAAAAAACAAATCTACAAAATAATGAAAGATTTCCTCTTGTTCTTTACATAGGAGAAATTTACATGAGGCATCATGATCCTTATACTAATTACGTCATTGAAAAATTAGAAGAACAAGGCCTAGAGATGATAAGGTCACCCATAATAGAATGGATTAACTATATAAATGAGATAAACCAAAGAAAGTCGAAGAGAAGCACAATTCTGGGACTAAAAAATCTATATCTAAATTCATTAGAATATATAAACCGAGATAATTCAAGTAAAATTGAAGATTTGAATAGAAAAGTAAAAGAGGATTTAAGCAAGATTTTGAAAGAAGCAAAAAAATTCACCGAATTATCTGTTAAAGAACTATATATAAAACATGTAGGAAAAAGAATAGCTCATCCATTCCACAAACTTCTTTATGACCGACATATTCTTCCCGAGCCAATAAAGCTAATTGAAAACTTGGAAAAAGAAAATGAATATCATAGAGATATCGAAGGAGAATCTCCCATAAACTCGGCAGTTGCCTATTATCTTATGCATGATTTAATTAAGCCGCAGGATGGTGCTTATATCTCAGGAATATTTCACATAGGTCCTTTCACTTGTATGCAAGAAGGTGCTGCAACAGCAAAAATAGAGGCAATGGCAAAAGAATTAAGAAAAAAGAAACCTGACTTAGTTTTTCCAATCGTTCATGCTTTTTTTGGTGATTCACCAAGTGCCAATCTGGATGCTGAAATTGCAGTCTTTAAAGAGCACTGCTATCAAAAAAGAGAAATATTAAAAGAAAAAATACGATTGAGAGTTAATTAATTAAACTTCAAATAAAAAAATTTTAGAATCTGTGTGGGAATGGAGGGGTAATCTTGAGAGCGATCATAATATATTCAGGTGAATCAAAAGGTATGGAAGCCGTCGTCCAGGCTCTCTCCTCAAGTATCCAGGCTATGGGACATGAAGTACACCAGGTGAAGGCAGAAAAATCGGCCCGGGCAGAGAGTCTATTTCTCTACGATCTCGTCTATGTGGGCAGCCCTGTTCTTGGCTCTTGGGGAGGCAAATTTTCCGAACCACTTGCCTCTTATCTTAAGAAATGTTCCGGCCTGGAGGGTAAAAAAATAGCTGTCTTCGTTATTCCCAAACTATTTGGCGTGAGTAAAGCCCTGAAGAGAATTATGAAATTATTGGAGGAAAAGGGCTCGATTGTCATTGCTTTTCAGAGTATCAAGAAGCTATCAGAAGCCAGGGATTTTGGAAAAAGGCTGTCTAAACCACAATGAGTGAAGGTCAAATAACTAAAGAAAACCGAATAACCGACAAAAAGATGACCTTGACTGATCTAAGAGAGATGGTTGAGCAGTACAAAAAGTATCTGCTTAATATTGATGAGTTTTCCAAAGACATCCTGAAAATTCTAATTTTAAGGGACGAGATCGAAATGCTTTCCGGTAGGTTAAAGAGAAGGGGAACCGATCTTTCGGTAGAAAAATCAAGACTTGATAGCCTCGATCATATCATAAAAGATAAAGCAAAGCCTATATTCAGAAGTCTAACCAGCTCTATTGCTCCCCTACCCTACCGAGAAGAAAGAAAAATTCCCCGTTCTCACTGGTGGTGGTATCTGGATGAGCTAATAAGAAAGAGAAGATCTTTACGCATTAGAAGGTTGGCTGTGAGAGGAGGAATTGCTGTCGGTATCCTGGTAGCTGCTTATATCGTCATGGTGAAGGTCCTTCCAAAACCCCAGCCGGCTACAATTTATCAAGAAGAAGGTAGTAAGCTCTATCGGGAAGGAAGAATAGATGATGCTATTCAGGCCTATGAGAAAGCCTTGAAACTTAATTCTGAAGATGGTTATACTTACCTCATGCTAGGGATTCTCTACGAAGACAAAAAAGCTGTAGAAAAAGCTGCCCATTACTTCAAGAAAGGTGAGAGTTTGTACCCCCATAAAATAGATTTTTATAATGCTCGGGGAATGGTCTACTTTCAAGGAGGAAAATTGGATAAAGCAGCTGCCGATGTGAAAGAGGCATTGAAGATAGACCCAAAAAGTCCCCTTTCCCATTTTCTTTTAGGCAACATCTACGAAGCAGAAGGTAGCTTTGCCGAGGCCGTCACTCAGTACCAGATAGTTTCCAATATGAAGGATGCTCCCGCCCAACTGGTGGTGATGGCTCGCTTTAAGATGGGAATGATGGGAATGAGAGCCCCCTTGAGGCCTCCTTAATAAAACCTACCTTCCAAGCTTGAAAAATTTTTATTTTATCTCACGCCTAATTTCTCATACCAGACTAAATTCCTGCCGGCCTTTGCCTAGTTTGTCTTTGTTGGTCAGTAGACAATCAACCAAATATAGACTTGATAGTACAAGGACAGTATTAGTATTCATGAGATTTATACGCGTATCGAGGGACTTTCCCCGCAGGAGCCTTATATCAGTCACCTTAACGAGTCTTCGAGTTGAGGAAGAAGAAAGACGTGTTGTCTGAGGAGCGAAGTGACGAGTTCCACGTCTTTCCCGAGACGAGAAGACGAGCAGAAACAATCCAAAGTCGATATACAGCGACGAAGGGGAACAGTCCCGAGATATTCTTGACATTTTCCCAGGTTATTTTATTATATATTAAATTATTAACCTAAAATTAATTTTGGAGAAAATGGGGCGAGGTAGCCGTAACGTTTAGGTTGCGCTTATTTGCGCAGGCTCTGAGCCTTGCGACTACCGGATTATAAATGAGCAGGTTCGTTCGCCCTTGGATAATTCTTAAATTCCTAGGCCTTAAAAAACGAGTGCTCAGAGGTGACTAAATAAGATGAAAATCGGAAAGACTATAAGAGAGTTCCGGCTGGCAAGGAATATGAGTATCAAGGAATTATCTAAAAAGACCAACCTAACCAGTAGCCTTATCAGTCAGGTAGAAAGAAATCTCATTAGTCCCTCTCTTAACAGCCTAACAAAAATTTCAAGTGCTTTAAAAGTACCCATTGTATCTTTTTTTACGGAAGCCACTCTTAAGCCCTGCCCGATAACAAGAAAGAAACAAAGAAAGAAGACCGTCATATTTTCAAGTTCTCATGTTATTTATCAACTACTTTCACCGGACCCAAATAAGAAAATTGAATTCTTATTGGTGGAGATTGGGCCAGAAAAGGACGAAAATGACGAGAATGAACTGGTAACGCACAGTGGGGAGGAATGTGGATATGTCATCAAGGGTGAGTTAGAGGTGAGATTAGGAAAGGAAAGATATTGTTTAAAAGAGGGTGACAGTATCTATTTTCAGAGCCGTATTCCCCATAGGTTTAAGAATACTGGAGAAGGGAAAGTAATCTCAATTTGGGCCATGACCCCACCATCCTTCTGGGGAGGTTTAAATTTTCTTAGAGGAAGAGAATTGAGTTTGAAGAATAAACAAAAATAATCAAGCTTCAATGAAAGAGGAATTGTTTCTACACTTGTAGCTGGGGAGAGGCAAACACAAAAGGAGAAGACCACAGATGATACTGGCCAACAAAAAAATAGGCGTCGTGTACGGAGGAGAATCGGAAGAACGTGAAGTTTCTTTAAAAAGTGGGCAGGCGATATACAAAGCCTTAAAAGATGAAGGGCTAGATGTGGTAAAGATGGATGTCGATCGCAAGATGCTAAAAGAAATTGAAAGGGAAAAAATTGATGTGGCTGTCCTTGCTTTACACGGAGGATGGGGGGAAGACGGAACAATTCAGGCCGTGTGCAAACTGATAGGAATACCGTTTACCGGGCCGGACGTCCTAGGTAGTGCTTTAGCTTTAAATAAAGTAATGGCTAAAAAAATATTTAAAAGTGAGGGCATTCCAACCCCACCTTGGAAGGTGATTTCTCAGGAAGAAACCACCAAGCGCGGATACTTAGATAGGCTCGCAAAAAAACTAGGGGAAGAATTTGGTCTCCCGATAGTTTTGAAGCCAGCTCTGCAAGGTTCGAGTGTGGGTTTAAAGGTAATCAAAGAAAAAATGAACCTGAAATCCTCAATCAAAGAATCTATGAAATACGGGAAATGTTTGCTTGTAGAAAAATATTTGAGAGGGACAGAGGTAACAGTGGGAATTTTGGGACTGGCACCCGACTTAGAACCCCTACCAGTTGTGGAAATAGTACCCAAAAGAGGAGTTTATGATTTTAAATCAAAATATACCGAGGGACAGACACAATATATTGTCCCGGCCAGACTTCCTAAAAGGCTATATGAGAAAACTCAACTATTGGCACTCCAGGCTTTCAAGGCTTTAAATCTAGATATTGTGGCCAGGATTGATATGTTAATTGAAAAGAATAGAAATCTTTATGTTTTAGAGGCTAATACCAATCCAGGAATGACGGCGACAAGTCTTCTCCCAAAAGCCGCGCTTGCAGCCGGTTACGAATTCCCAAAGCTACTTAGGAGAATGATAGAACTAGCTATAAAAAGGGCGGCACAATAAAGAAAAAGAAAGGGTCTGTGGGTGGATAATTTAGGACGGGTGTGGTTGGAGATCGATCTCGATGCTGTTGCTCACAATATCAAAACTATAAGAAGAATAGCCGGAAAGAACTCTGAAATTATGGCTGTAGTCAAGGCAAATGCTTATGGACATGATGCCATCGAAATATCACGGGTAGCTTTAGAAAGTGGTGCCACCTGGTTGGGAGTCGGGGCATTAGAGGAAGGGATAATATTACGCAAGGCAGGTGTTAAAGCTCCTATTCTACTCCTGGGACTTACTCCGGAAGACCAGGTAGATTGCCTTCTTTTTTATGATCTTGTTCCCACTATCTGTGATCTTCAGACCGTCAAGGCATTATCTCAGACTGCCGTAAAATATAAAAAAAATGCCAGAATTCACATAAAGATTGATACAGGTATGAGACGATTAGGAATTAAATCAGAGGGGGCTTTAGACTTTATTAAAAGAGTAAAAAAAATGAATAATATTGAGATCGAAGGTCTCTATACCCATTTGGCTGCCGCTGATGAGGAAGATAAGAGCTATACCAAGCTGCAGTTTGCTCAGTATAAAAGAGTAGTAAACGAACTGGAAAAAGAAGACATACACGTTCCTCTCAAGCATATGGCAAATAGTGCGGCCATTCTTGATCTACCTTATACCTATCTGGACATAGTAAGACCAGGCATAACTATCTACGGACTGTTTCCTTTATCTCTCGCCAAAAGAACCATCAAATTGAAGCCTGTGGCGAAATTTAAGACAAAGATCATTTTTATAAAGAAGGTGGGGACCGGTGAAAGCATAGGCTATGGAAGGGTATACACTACAATCAAAGAGACGACGGTAGCCACTTTACCGGTGGGATATGCAGATGGCTATCCCAGGCTTCTTTCTGACACAGGAGAAGTCCTGGTTAGAGGAAGAAGAGCTCCTATAATTGGAAGAATTTGCATGGATCTATGCATGATAGATGTGACGAACATCCCTGGAGTACAAGTAGGCGAGGAGGTTGTTCTCTGGGGTAGGCAGGAGGGAGAAAACATATCCGTGGAAGAGATCGCCGAAAAAACCGGAACCATTAATTATGAAATCATCTGCATGGTTGACAAACCTCGAGTATCCAAGGTCTTTATAAAAAAAGGGAAACCGTTTAAGGTAAAATCCCTAATTGAGGACGTCGTCCCTGATTAGCGGTGCATCCGGATTTGTCCCGGGGCCAAAATGCTTTAAGACTACTAAGTTCTCATGGCCATTGTTTGTAATGGTTACCCCGTTTCTTGCTGCTTCAAGCGAAACAAACAACTCATCATGGGTCAAATCCCTGTATCTAATCATCGTGGGAGACTCTACAGCTAGTTTGCCAACGGTTCCGTGACCCTGTACTACAACTAATCCATAAGCACCGTTATCTTTTATGGTCACATTGTTGCCTGCGGATACGATCAGTTCTTTTGCACTAAATAAATCTTTTGTCCCATAAACAATCCATTTTTCTCGATATCCTTCGCTCTTCCTGTTAGCTACAGGTATCGGCTCCAGATAATGGTTTTCTTTAAAGCGCTCATCAACATTTGCCGGCCAATCAATTGTATCAATAATAAAATCAAGGTCTTGATGTCTCTCAGGTGGAACATCTTTCACCAGAAGATCCCACGGCACTGGTCTACCCTCGAGCAGAGATTGAAACATAGCAAACACATCCGATGCCCACTGGACTTCATAAGTAACTAAGGAACCCGGAGCATGTAAAATACCCGGTGGAATAAACCAACCCGTTCCTGGTTGAATCTTGTAGGCTCTTGCATAGTTTAGTATGCCGTTGTCACCCTCATTCCAACGCTTTAGACACCTTTTGATATCCTTTTTTGTGGTACCGGGCTCTAAGCCAAAATAGGTGTAAGGAGATCGATTTTCAATAAAGTTAAGTTGGGGTGGGAAATAGTATGCTTCGGGTTTTCCTTCTCGACCTACCAGGGAGGCCTCCTCATTGTCCTGGTGAAGATGATGAGGAATTGGACCCAAATTATCAAAAAATTTGGTTAATATTTTCCACCCTCCGTATCTTTCCATAGTTTCTTTCCCTAAGATAAGGTTTCCTTTCACTTCAATTGCGTCTTTTAAGAGTATTATTTTTTTGTTATTTAACACAATATAACTTAAGCCCTCATCCTCAGGAGCTCCTGGATTATCAGCGCGTGTTACAGAAGCAAGCCATCTTTCATCAATTCCTCCCCGATCAGCACCAAGAATATAAAGATCCTCTGGGGCTAACTTAATTCTTCCACCAGGCACAAGAAAGGATCTAGGAACCCAGGTTGGAGCTAATCTAAAAATTCCCTCACCTTCTTCGTAGCCCTGTAAAACTCGCTTTCTTAGCTCTGCATCTTTCATTTTCCTTTCTCCTTTACAATATCGCTTGGCACCTTATAATAGCCTCACCTAATACACCGCTTCGAAAGCATTCTTGATTAGCCGGATCTCTTTGACTCCATTCTCATTCATTACCACACTTACTACGTCGAAACGGCACTTAGTCTCTTTTATGCGATGGTGGGTAAAATAACCTAAGGCTACTCTGGTAAGATGGCGTTTCTTCTCATAAGAGACAGCTTCCTCGGGCAAACCAAAATGAGTGGATCGGCGGGTTTTTACCTCTACAAACGCTAAGCTGCTGCCTTGCTTTGCTATTATGTCTATCTCTCCTGCTCGACAGCGATAATTTCTCTTGACAATCCTGTAACCCTGTTTCTTTAAAAAATCAACTGCTACCTCTTCTCCTTTCCTTCCTAACGCCTGTCTTGCACTAATAATTCTCTTTTCTCTCAATATGTTCTTGGTAAGAAAATCCTCTCATAATCCTGATTCGCCACAAGGGCCAGTAAACGAGGAATGCCTCTCCCACTAGATTCTGGGCCGGGACAAATCCCCAATAGCGGCTATCGTCACTAGAATCTCGGTTATCACCGAGCATAAACAAAGATCCGGCAGGAACCGGAGTGGGAGGATATTCATCACGAGGAAAACCACTATTCCACTTATCTCCGTGGACAATGTACGGCTCGCTCAGTTGCTTACCATTGACGTAAATCTCCTTATTTTCTACCTTAATTATGTCTCCTGGTAGTCCAATCACTCTTTTGATAAAATCTTTGCGAGGATTCAGAGGAAACTTAAAAACAATTATATCGCCCCTTTTTACATTTTTCAGTCCATAAAGAAACTTATATGCTAGAATACGGTCTCCTATTTGAAGATTTGGTTTCATGGATCCGGAAGGAATATAGAAAGCCTGCACCACGAAAGTACGTATCAAAAAGGCCAGAATAAAAGCAATAACTATAGTCTCAACTGTCTCCCTCATCCAGGGAAGGAACCTTTTTTTCACCTTTTAATCCTCACTCTTCGATAAGATAGATTAGCCCTTCTCTCCTTTCCCTGCTTGGTTACCTCTATTTTCTTAATTAAGGGCAAGTGCAACGGAAATGTTCTTTCTATCCCTACGCCAAAGGAGACTTTTCTTACCGTAAAGGTTTCTCTCATTCCCCCTCCTCTTCTTTTCAGAACTATTCCCTCAAAAATCTGTGTTCGTTCTCTTTTTCCTTCATGGATGCTCAGATAGACAGCCACAGTATCTCCAGGGCGGAATTCTGAAATCTCCTTTTTTACCCGTTTTTCTTCAATTTTTTGCAGTTTTGTTTGCATCAGCCAATCTCTTTTTAACCTCTCTTAATAGCTTTCTATCAGCCTCACTAAGCTTGATTTTTCTTAATAGATCGGGGCGCTTCCTCAAAGTCGCCTCCAGCATTTTCTTTCTTCGCCATAGCTTGATCTGGTAGTGATTCCCGGATAGAAGCACTTCCGGCACTTTCCAAGCACAGAAGCTAGCCGGTCTTGTATATTGAGGATAGTCCAAAAGACCATGATAGAAGGAATCTTCCTTAGCCGATTGTTCACAGCCTAAAACTCCCGGAAGCATCCTAGCCACCACATTTATGATTACCATAGCTGCTAGTTCTCCCCCTGTGAGCACGTAGTCCCCTAAGGATATTTCCTCATCTACTAAATACTCCCTTACCCTCTCATCTACACCCTCGTAATGCCCACAAATTAAAAGAAGAGCTTGTTTCTTGGCAAGCTCCTTTGCTTTTTCTTGACAAAAAGGTATCCCCTGAGGAGAGAGGAGGAGGACACGGGAGGTGAAATCAGCTTGAGTCTTGATTTTCTCTACTGCTTCAAAAAAGGGTTCTGGCTTCATAACCATACCTACCCCGCCACCAAAAGGTAAATCATCTACTGTCCGATGCTTGGTATGGGTAAATTCACGCAGATTATGAAGATTAATTTCCAAAATCCCTTTTTCTCTCGCTCTTTTGATAATGCTCTCGTCAAAAGGACCCTGGAACATGGAGGGAAAAAGAGTGATAATATCCACTCGCATTGCGAATGCTTAGTCCTCCAGAATTTCCACCATTACCCTTTTTCTCAATTTAGCTGCAGCTGCCCCTATGATTGTCCGCAAGGCATTAGCCACTCTACCCCCTCTTCCAATCACCTTACCCATATCTTCTTTAGCCACCGAAATCTCCAGGAGAATAACTTTCTCTGCCTTTATTTCCTGTACTTTCACCTCATCGGGGGCATCTACTATCTGCTTGACAATGTACTCCACTAACTCACGCATCTCAACCTCCTTGTTTGGGTCAAATTCATCCTCTTCCCTCTTCCAACTGTCTTAAGATATCTCATGGAGAGATACGATGGAAAAATTCACCAACACCTTCTTCACAGAATTCGTAAGCTCTGCCCCTTTACTTATCCAACCCAGTATTTTTTCTTTGTCTACCTCCACCTTTTTTTGGCGAGGATCGTACCACCCCAATTGGTCAATGAATTTTCCCTTGGATAAAGAACGGGAATCCGCTACAACTATGCGATAAAAGGGAACCTTTTTAGTCCCCATCCTTCTCAGTCCAATCTTTGTCGCCACTGGACAACTCCCTCCTTTTCTCTTGAAAACGCCCCGTCACAGCTTCTTTTTAATTCAAATACTGCTTCTTTTGGATCATTTGCATTGAAAACAGCCGTTCCTGCTACCAAAACAGTAGCCCCTGAGGCGGCTACTTCTTTAGCGGTGGCTTGATTTACTCCCCCATCCACCTCGATTTCCAGAGAAAGCCCCTTTTCCTTGATAATTTCCCTAAGGCTCCTTATCTTTGGCAGAACCCAGCCCAGCAATTCCTGAGCTCCAAAGCCGGGATTTACTGTCATGGGAAGAACTAAATCCACCCGGGACAAAATATGCTCTAATTGGCTCAGGGAGGTGGACGGATTTAGAGCCACTCCGGCCTTTACCCCTTCTTTTCTGATCAGAGTGATTAACCGATCTAAATGATAGGACGTTTCAACATGAACGGTAATTAAATCACAGCCTGCTCTGGCAAATGGGGCAACCCATTCTTGGGGATTATCTACCATCAAATGAGCCTCAAAAGGCAGATCAATCTTGTCTCTCAGTGACCTCACTATGTTAGGACCAAACGTTATATTGGGGACGAAATGTCCATCCATGATGTCGAAATGAAGACTATCGGCTGCCTTTTCTACTCTTCTGACTGCCTTATAAAGATCACTGAAGTCAGCTGCAAGGATAGAAGCTGCTATTTTGACCATTTATCCTCCGTTTCATTCCCTTTTCGGGACCTGGATGGTTAGATATCTACCCAACCTTATCAACTCTCATTAATGCATTATCCAGGTAAGAGCGAATCTCTCCCTTCCCAACCACAACAGCCCCAATCCATACTTCTTCCCCCGGATTTTTCTGTCCAAAATCGAGAATTTTCTTTCCCTGAGTATCAATAACCACTACCTCAACTGACCTTTTGACCCACCCCACAGGAATCCGAACCGGAATCAATATCCATTTTGAGATTTGAGATAACGAAGGTTTCTTTTCTCTATAAATCACGCTTACCAAAAGATCAATTGGGGCCTCTGAATCTAATCTAGATCCAGGAGGAGGAGATTGAGAAAGAATAACTCCTTCTTCTTTTAAAGAAGGAGACTCTTTTATCTTCCCTATCTTTAAAGGTAACTTCTCAAAAAGATCTTTTACCTCCCCCACTTTTTTTCCTACAAAATTAGGCATATAAAAATGAGGATTGCTTTTACCCAGACTTACTAGTATACTTATGCCTTGCCGCGGATTTATATCAGTCTGAGGAGGAGGATCTTGAGCTATAATAATCCCTTGGGGAAGTTCAGCCCAAACATAACTTACATCTCTAAACTTTAATCCTCTCTCAGACAGATAGACCTTGGCCTCTCTAACTCTTTTGCCTACCAAGGAAGGCGCAGATAGCACCTTCCTTCCCTCACTTACAACAACCTCGATCTCCCTGTTCTTATGTACTTTTGTCCCGGGAGAAGGAAATTGCGAAATGATAACTCCTCCGGGGACTTGAAGGGAATACTCCTGGCCAGCTATCTTGAGAGCCAGATCCCGCTCACTCAAAATAATAGCTGCTTCCTTTATCTCCTTGCCAGCAATAGAAGGAACTTCCATTGTCTTCGACGGGACTAATATCCTGAGAGTCAAAAAGCCAATTCCAATAGACAACCCAACTAGAGAAACAAATATCCCTATAGCTATCAAAAAGGACCTCAACCATCCGGTCAACTCTACTCCTCTAGTCCTTTCTTAGCCTTCTTTATCAATTCTGAGAACTCGGAAGGATCACTAATGGCTAACTCCGAGAGAACTTTTCTGTTTAGTTTGATATTAACCTTCGTTAGTCCTCTTATAAAAAGACTATAAGGGATTCCTTCCTTGCGAGAGGCAGCGTTAATCCTGACAATCCACAGTCTTCTGAAATCTCTCTTTCTTTTTTTTCTACCCTTATACTTGGCAGAAAGTGCTTTCTTTAGAGCCTCGCTTGCCAGAGTGTAAAGCTTGCTCCTCCCTCCTCTATATCCCTTGGCAAGTCTCAATATTCTCTTTCTCTTTTTACTGTGAATTGTGCCTCTTTTTATTCTAGTCATTAAATTTCTCTTTTCTCACAAAAGAAAGGACATTTATGAAACCAATCTTTTGATCCTCGCGGTATCTCCTTTACCCAATATTACACTTTTTCTCAAGTTTCTTTTTTTCTTAGAGGTCTTTTTTACTTTCAAATGACCACCAAAGGCCTGACTTCTTTTCATTTTTCCCTTTTTGGTCTTTTCAAATCGCTTCATCGCCCCTCTATGACTTTTAATTTTGGGCATTCCTCTGCCTCATTCTCCCTTGAAGTTTACCCTGTTAGAAAGAAGGTTCCCTCTGAGCGCCCCATTAGAGACAACGTCTCTAATGGGGTTTGCTTACTTTGCCACCTTAGGTATCAAATACTGCTCTATCCTTCTACCACTGACAGAAGGAGGAGACTCAACCTTACTAAACTCTTGCGCTTCCTGAGCTATCCGCTCGAGAATCATTTTTCCCCGATCCTTATAGATCATTTCTCTCCCCCTGAATCGAAGAGTAGTTTTTACTCTATGCCCCTCTTTTAGAAACTTACATACTTTCCTTAGTTTCACTTCAAAATCGTGCTCCCCTATCCTGTAGCTTAGTCTTACCTCTTTTAATACGTTAGTAGAGTGTTTTTTCTTGGATTTCTTTCTACGTTTTTCTTGTTGATATTTGAACTTACCGTAATCCAAAATTCTACAAACAGGAGGATTAGCCTCTGGTGCTACCTCCACCAGATCCAATCCCTCTTCTCGCGCAATCTTTAAGGCCTCTTCGCGTAAGACAATTCCCTTCTGCTTGCCGTCTTGGTCGACAAGTCTTACCTTCTTGGCTCTTATCTCATCGTTTATTGCAATCTTCGCCTTGATTCTAATTCTTCCCCCTTTTCTTCGCCTAGTTTAACCTCTAGTTGGCCTAGCCAATTTTTAACATCCGGTAGCCTATTTGCTTCGTATCTCACTCTTAATCGCTGGAATGAACTCATCCAATCTTATTTCCTTCAAGTTCTCTCCATTTCTTTTACGTATGGTTACCAAACCATCTTTTACCTCTTTTGCCCCTATTATTAACATGTAGGGAATCTTGTCTAATTGCGCCTCCCTCACCTTATGGCCTAACATTTCATTTCTGTCATCAATCTCAACCCGAATACCCTCGTTCCTCATCCTTTGAAAAATGCGAGTAGCAAAAGAATCTTCTTTATTGGTCACGGTCAATATCCTGACTTGGACCGGGGAAAGCCAAACCGGAAAAGCTCCTCCCCAATGTTCAATCAATACTCCGAGAAATCTCTCCATTGTTCCCAGAACTACTCGATGTATCATAACTACCCGCTTCTTTTTTCCATTAGAAGCTATATAGGTAAGATCAAATCTTTCTGGGAGATTAAAATCTACCTGAATAGTGGAACCTTGCCATAATCTACCCAGAGCATCCTCCATCTGAATATCTATCTTAGGACCATAAAAAGCTCCTTCCCCTTGAGCAATCTCGAAATCCTGTTTCTCTTCCTCCAGAGCCTTCTTCAGTGCATCAGTTGCCTTCTCCCAAGAATCGAGCGAACCAATGTACTGAGTAGGTCGGGTCGATAATCTTATGCGATACCCTAGACGGAAAATCTTCATCATAAAAAGGGCAAATTGCAGTACTCCTCTTATCTCTTGAATCAATTGTGCAGGTGCACAAAATATATGAGCATCGTCCTGGGTAAAACCTCTCACTCTTAAAAGACCATGTAATACTCCAGATTCCTCCCGTCTATAAACAGTGCCTAACTCAAAATATCGCAAGGGCAAATCTCTGTAACTTCTAATCCTTGATTTATAAATCAATATATGCCCGGGGCAATTCATGGGTTTAATTACATAGTCTTCTTTTCCTGAGGAGAAAAGATACATATTCTTTCGGTAAAAGTCAAGATGCCCTGATTGTTCCCAGAGCCTAGCTCGAGAAAGGTGAGGAGTTTTTACTAGTTGATATCCCCTTTTTAAATGTTCTTCTTTCTCAAAATTTTCTATAATCTCTCGGAGAAGTGCTCCCCTAGGATGATAGAGGACAAATCCTGCTCCCAAATCGCTTGAAACGCTGAAAAGATCCAAATCCTTACCTAATCTTCGATGATCTCTTCTCTTTGCCTCTTCTAATCGCTTTAGGTAATCCTCCAATTCTTCTTTTCTATAAAATGACGTTCCATAGATGCGGGACAGCATCGGATTTTCTTCCTTCCCTCGCCAATATGACCCGGCCAGGGAAAGAAGGCGAAAAAACTTTACCTCGCCTGTCCTTTTTAGATGGGGACCTCGGCATAGATCAATAAATTCACCCTGTTGATATAAGGTAACCTCATCATCGGGTATCTCTTCTAAGAGTTCCAATTTGTAGGGCTCGTTTCTTTTTTTAAAGATCTTTTCAGCCTCTTTTTTGATCACTATTTTTTTCTCAAGGGGGAGATTATCTTCAATTATTCTCCTCATTTCCTTCTCGACTCGAGGTAAATTTTGAGAAAGAATTGCCCCATCCAGATCAAAATCATAGTAAAAACCATCCTTAATGGGGGGACCTATGCCCAGTTTTGCCTGAGGAAAAATTCTTTTAACAGCCTGCGCCATGATATGGGAAGTACTATGGCGCAAAGTCTCAAGGTTTACTTCGCTTTGAAGCTTATCTTCTAATCTCATTGGTTCCTTGAATTCCGATACGAATCACTATTTACTGTTTTTATAGTGCCCAGTGCTGGACTTGAACCAGCGACCTCTTGCATGTCAAGCAAGCACTCTAACCACTGAGCTAACTGGGCTTGGAGGCGGCACCCGGATTCGAACCGGGGATAAAGGATTTGCAGTCCTCTGCCTTACCGCTTGGCTATGCCGCCCCTTTATTTTTTTGGCATGGAGTAGATTCTAACCCTCTTGTGACTCAGAGTTCTCATTTCCGGGAAATTCACTCAGGGGAACCATCCTACATTCTCCATTAAAGAAAGCTCCTTCAGCAATAGTCAAATCAGAAGCTTTTACCTTACCCTCTAAACTCCCTGAGGAAAAAAGCTCTACTTTTCCTTCACAGTTAACATCACCAACAACCTTACCTCCGATGCTTACCGACTTAGCCTTTATATTTGCCTTGATAACTGCATTTTCTCCTACAATCAAATTTCCCCCTACTTCGATCTCTCCCTCAAATTTTCCGTCGATGCGAATACTTTCCCTGTCTTTTAAGTTTCCTTTAAACTCTGTTTCCTTCCCAATTACACTGCTAGTCTTGAACTTCTCTCCTCTCTTAAACATTTTCCTCTCCCCACCTGGGTCTCGGCTAAAAATTATCTATCAGCCATCAACTCATTGCAACCAAGCTTTTCGATGTCAATCACCCGATCCCAGGGGTTCTACCATTAAATTTAAAGGATCTATCGTTTTTCCCCGAAACCACACCTCAAAATGAAGATGAGGCCCGGTACTGTGGCCACTACTTCCTATCCTACCTATTATCCCACCCTTTTCTATCCGTGCATCTTTTTTTACCAGAATACGAGAAAGATGACCATAAACAGTAGAATACCCGTGACCATCTTCTACCTCTACGGTGAGTCCGTAGGCCTTTCTCCATCCAGCATGGACAACCTTTCCCTGGGCAGCCGCCTTCACCGGGGTACCCCAAGGAGCAACGAGATCAATAGCCTGATGAAACTCTCTGCGCTTGCTAAAAGGGTTTCGGCGCCAACCGTATCCAGAAGAAATCCATCCCTGAACAGGAAAAATATTGGGAGTTGAAGCAAATAAATCTCTTTTCTTAAGGATGACCTTCTCCACCTCCCCAAAACCTGCCTGGCGTACCTCAGCTTCAGCCTTGAGAACCTCAACGTTTTCCTCAATTTTTCCAATTAACTTAAACGAGAGGGGACTATTTACATCTATATCTATTTTCTCTTTAAGAGGCAGGTAGAGACTCGGTCCTCCTCGACCTAATTTTTGCTCATTAATCTCACTACCCCCTACTCCAGCTAGTGACCTTATTCTTTGTTCCAGTTCCTGCAATCTTTGCATAGTCTGATTAAAGTCTTTTATTTTCTCTGCCAGGGAAAAAATCCTCCTGGCTTGGATCTGATTTATTCTCTCTAATTCGTTTAGACGAACCAGTTTGTTCTTCATCTGAGAATAATCAATGAAGAAAAAAAACAAAATAACAATTGCTAAACCAACCCCCAGAAGAGTCAAAGAAAAGGCAAATTGTGATATTGCGAGGTGGCGAACCTTAGCTTGAGAATGGGGAACCCACATCAGAGTAAAGAACTTTCTCTTTTCTTTCCTCATTTTCACCCCCCTTAAAAAGATAATTTAGACAAGAAACATCTCTTGACTCTTCCGGTGTCCCTCCAGATTTTCATTATAACACACCAACTCAAAATGTAAAGTCTAGCCTTCTCTTCCGTCTTTTAACTCAAGAAAACCTCGGTTTTTCATCCTGCCTCGCTGTAGTGGTAATCAAATGAGCAGAAAAGAAAGTCCTCACTACCTCTCCTTACTAACCACTGACTCTTAATCTCTCATTTAAAGTTTTACCATTATACAACATACAAGCTAAATGGCAAGTAGGATTTTATCTTTTTTGCTTAATAGCAAAAGATCTGCTATAATAATACAAAGGATCCTAAATAAAGGTAGAGAATTTTAACCCAAAGTCTAGTTTAAGAAGGGACAAATAATTGGAATCTCAGAAAAAATTTATTCTCATTGATGGTAATGCCCTGCTTTATCGATCCTTCTATGCCCTTCCTCCTTTGACTAACTCAGAAGGAGTTCCCACTGGTGCTGTTTATGGGTTCACCCGGATGCTAATGAAGCTCCTTCGAGAAGAACAACCAGCTTACATCGCCTGTGCTTTTGATAAAGGTAGAAAAACCTTTCGTCATCGAAAATGGAAGGAGTATAAAGCTACCCGACCCAGAATGCCCGAGGACCTAGCTAGCCAGATTCCTCTAACTAAAGAAGTTCTGAAGGGTTTTGGAATCCCCTTTTTCGAGAATGAGGAATATGAGGCGGATGATCTATTGGCAACTCTGGCCAAAAAAGGAGAAAAAATGGACCTGAGGATTGAAATTCTCACCGCAGACAAAGATGCCCTGCAGACAGTATCCTCCTCTATCTGTGTTCTCAGACCGAGAAAGGGAATTACCGATATCCGTCGTTTTGATGAGAAAGAGGTGAAAAAACAATACGGAGTCTCTCCGTCACAAATTCCTGATTTTTTAGCCTTAGTGGGGGATACCTCAGATAATATCCCTGGCGTTCCCAGCATTGGACCGGTTATGGCCAAGGAGTTGATTCAAAAATTCAAGACCCTGGATAATCTTCTTCATAACCTTGATCAACTTCCTGGCAAAAAAAGAGAGCTTTTAATAAAACATGCTGACCAGGCAAGATTAAGCAAGAAACTGGCTACTACTATTACTTCAGTCTCCCTTGAAGTTAGTCTGGATGAGCTTAAGGTTAATCCCCCCCAAAGAGATCTTCTCCTCCCCTTGTTCAGCCATCTTGAATTTAACCAACTAATTAAAGAACTTGGGCCTTCCATCTTCCCTAAAGCCCACTTTTATGAAATCTCCAGCTTACCCGACTTGATCAGTCTCGCCTCTAATCTGAAGAAGACTTTCTTTATCCTTGAGCCTCAAAAAAATGGAAAAATAGAAGGCATCGCTTTTTTCGTCAAAGATAAGCCTCTTTCCTGGCTCTCTCTCAAGCAAGCCGGGATAAAGAATCATCTGATTATAAGTAAATTAAATCCTATATTTAGAGATCCCAAAATTATGAAGATAGGGCATGATCTGAAGACCACAGTTCATCAGCTGAAAATGTTAAAGATGGATCTGACTGGACTGGGCTTTGATACCGAACTAGCTGCCTACCTTTTAAATCCTTTGGCATCCCATTATCCTCTGGAAGATTTGGCCCTTCACTATCTGGGAACAGATCTGGATAAAGAAGCCCATCCTGCTAAAAGAGCCAAGATCATCTCACAGCTTTCGGAACTGCTGGAAGAAAGGTTAAAAAAAGAGAACCTCTGGGAATTATTTCTGAAGATAGAGATGCCGCTCATAGAAATTCTGGCTAAGATGGAAGAGAGGGGCATCAAAGTTGATAAAGCCGCCCTGGAAGACTTCTTAAAGGACATAAAGAAGAAAAGGAAGGAAATACAAGAAGAAATCTATCAAGAGGTGGGAGAAAGATTTAATATGAATTCTTCCCAGCAGTTGAGCCAGATTCTTTTCGAAAAAATGAATCTGCCGCCTCTTAAAAGGACCAAGACCGGATACTCTACCAATGAGGAAGTTCTACAAACCCTATCTTTGCTTTATCCTTTCGTGACTAAAATATTAGAGTACCGACGGCTTTTTAAGTTAGAGTCAACTTACATAAGGCCTTTCCCCGAATTAATCAATCCTGCCACAGGAAGGATACATACCTCTTTTAATCAAACTGTTACTGCCACGGGAAGGCTTTCCTCTTCAGAGCCTAATTTGCAAAACATTCCCATCAGGAACAAGTTAGGACAAAGATTAAGACGCACTTTTATACCAGAAAATGGATATGTGTTTCTTTCTGCCGACTACTCACAGGTTGAACTAAGGCTTCTAGCTCATCTTTCTCAAGACTCTAATCTAAAAAGAGCCTTTGCCAAAAATGAGGATATTCATCGAGAAACAGCAGCTGAGATTTTTGGTGTTCTTCCTCTAAAGGTTACTCCCCAGATGAGACGACAAGCAAAAGTGGTCAATTTTGGAATTATCTACGGAATAAGTGCCTATGGACTCTCCCGAGATCTGGGAATCTCTCAAAAAGAAGCCGAAGATTATATTGAGAAATACTTTGATCGCTACCCTAAAGTGAAGGACTATATAGAGAAAACCTTAAGGGAAGCCCGAGAGAGGCAGTATGTAACCACCCTTCTGGGAAGGAAGAGGCGTCTTCCCGGGATTAACTCGCGAAATAAGAGAACTCGGGAATTTGCTGAGCGCACAGCTATGAATACTCCTGTTCAGGGAGGAGCTGCTGATCTCATCAAGCTAGCCATGATCAATCTGGATAGAAGATTCAAAAAGGAGGGATTAGGAGCCTACATCATTCTTCAAATCCATGATGAGCTCCTGTTGGAGGTGCCGAAGGCCGAAATAGACCAGACTCGCAAAATAGTGAAAGAGGAAATGGAAGGGGCCATGAAGCTTTCTGTCCCTCTGGTAGTGGAGACAAAGGTGGGAAAAAACTGGGGCGAGATGAAGAGTTAACCAAAAAGAGCACCTTTGGTCAAACTTCTAACAAAGATTTCGTACAAATAAAAAAATAATGATGAGCGGTAGACTCTTGTCCCAGAATCAAGTTTTGCGGCAAATCCTGATCTAACAGGGAATTTGACAACCCTTAGCGAACTGATAGCATTCATGCAAATTCGTGGTGGTAAAGGAGATTTAATTGGAACTATACGAGCTTTCTGGGCATGAACTCCATAGGTTAATTGAGGATAAAGAGGTTTCTATTGAAGAAGTGGTCTCTTCAATATTTCAGCACATCAGGGACGTGGAGGGTAAAATAGGAGCTTTTCTCTCTCTTGATGAAGAAGGAGCTATCCATCAGGCAAGGCAGTGGGACAAGAAAATCTCTCAAGGAGAACAGATGAAGCCCCTTACCGGGATTCCCATTGCCATTAAAGATCTTATCTGTGTAGAAAAAGGCAAAACTACCTGTGCTTCTCGGATCCTTAAGAGATTCTATCCTCCCTACTCAGCTACTGTGATAGAGAAGCTAAAAAAAGAAGGAGCCATCATCATAGGCAAGACCAATATGGATGAGTTTGCTATGGGATCGAGCACAGAAAATTCTGCCTTTAAAATAACCCATAACCCCTGGAATCTAGAAACCACTCCAGGAGGCTCGAGTGGGGGATCGGCAGCAGCTGTTGCCAGTGGTGAAGCTCCTCTTGCCCTTGGTTCAGATACGGGTGGGTCTATCCGTCAACCGGCTGCTCTCTGTGGAATCGTAGGGATGAAACCAACTTATGGTCGGGTTTCTCGCTACGGGCTGGTAGCTTTCGCCTCGTCTTTAGATCAGATTGGCCCTATAACCAAGGATGTTACCGATTGCGTAGATCTTCTGCAGGTAATCTCCGGCAGAGATTTGTGTGATTCCACCTCTCTTGATTACCCTGTTCCTGACTACCATCGATCCCTTATTCCAGATCTTCACGGAATAAAGATAGGTCTTCCTCAAGAATATTTCATTCCCGGCATGGAAGAAGAGGTAAAAAAGAAAGTTCTAGCGGCCACTAAAGTCATGGAAGACTTGGGAGCTCGAATAGAAGAAGTATCCCTCCCTCATACGGATTACGCCATAGCCACCTATTACCTGATAGCCACTGCTGAGGCAAGCTCTAACCTGGCCAGATACGATGGAGTGGGATATGGATGCAGAACTCCGGATGAGACCAGTCTTATAGATATGTATAAAAGAACTCGTCAGGAAGGATTCGGTAATGAGGTAAAAAGAAGGATAATGCTGGGAACTTATGTCTTGAGTAAGGGTTATTATGAGAACTACTACGGAAAGGCCCAAAGAGTGCGTACTCTTATTAAGGAAGATTTTGATAGGGTTTTCCAGAACTTTGATGCTCTAATTACTCCCACTTCGCCAACCGTAGCTTTTAAGATAGGAGAAAAAATAGACGATCCTCTTAAGATGTACCTCTCCGATATTTTCACCATATCTGCTAACCTGGCTGGCATACCAGGGCTCTCTATCCTCTGCGGTTTTAACCAAGACGATCTTCCCATTGGCCTTCAGATTTTGGCAAAACCATTTGACGAACCTATGCTGCTTAGAATTGCTTATGCTTATGAACAGAATACAGTATGGCATGAAAGAAGGGCAAAAATCAGTGGCTAGGAATTAAGAAAAGAAACATGAATAAACAAAGCCTTTCAAACGATTGTCCGGTTATTAAGGTAGAGGGGGAAACTCTTCCTGAAGTATGGGAAAAGTCAGCGATGAAGTGCTGGCAGGAGGGGATAGCTATAAGAACTGAATATGATAAAGCGGGAGATCCTCCCAGCCGGGACTGCACTATGGTCATGGAGGTAACCCACCCCTTCAAAGAACCTCGTTTGCACCGAGCCTTTCCCGCTGGTCTGGAAGACCTGGAGATCTATCGGCAGGAGGTTATCTTCGGTATCCATGATGACTGGATTAAGCCAGAGGAAGGAAAATGGGAATATACCTACCATGAAAGACTATTTAATTATAAGGCTGAAGGAAAGAGCATAGACCAGATCGATTATGTGGTCCGCAAGCTATCCGAAACGCCGTACACTCGTCGAGCTCAAGCGGTCACCTGGAAAGCCTGGCTTGATCCTGAGTGCAGCGATCCACCCTGTATGCAACGCTTCTGGCTAAGAATCTTTAAGGATCGTCTCCAGTTAAATGTTCACTTTAGAAGTAACGACGCTTTTAAAGCCGCATTCATGAATATGTTCGCCTTTACCGAGCTACAAAAAGTAATTGCAGAGAAAATTAGTGAGAAAATAGGTAAAAAGATAAAAGTAGGTAAATACGTACATATTGCTGACAGTTACCACATCTATGGCTCTTACTACCAGGATTTTAAGGGTTTCCTCGATACTTTGAAGAAAAGATCCTTTGAGGAGAGAACCTGGTCAACTTCCTTTGCGCAACCATTTTTTGAAGAAGCGCGAGAGAAACTAAAAAGCTAGAAAATAAATAGGCCCAAATTGGGGCGAGCACTGTTTTCGATGTCTTGGAACGGTGCTTCCTGGTTCTACTTTTATCCTCATACCGGGCCAATCATCACCTTCGCAGAGCGATATCGGTGATGATTGTTGGCAAATGTTTACTTGAGAGATTCATCTAGTGCGTGAACGTGCTGACCCGCCCGTCTGGAAGCTGCCTTATCCAAGACATACTCGACGCGCTCCAGGGATTGAACTCTTTTGAGGTATGTTCCTCGTTACACATATAAACCTCTATACTCCAGAAGGATTAAATTGAATTAGGATCAAGGAATGATTGAAAATAGAGAGTTTTATGAACTACCTTCGCTTTTACGAAACTTGTTTAAGGATAAAACACAATTATTACCATCAGTCAATGAATTATTTGAATTAGAATTGGCCTATTTGGAATATAATTGTTTACCAAAAGAGGATTTGTCGGATAGATTAGCCTATTTTAAATCTGTTAATGGTAAATTTACAAAGCACTTTCTAATGTATAATCATCCTGCAAAATCACTTACAGATAGTCGATCGGCAAGGACAAAAAGCTATTTTGAAAATGGTTTGTTCTCTACAGGATATGCAACCCATGGCTTATTTCCTTATCGTGGAAAGTTCCATCCCCAGTTGATTAAGGCTCTGATTAATATTATCGGGATTAAAAAGGGGGAAACCATTTTAGATCCAATGTGTGGGAGTGGAACTACAAATATTGAATCCGCACTGATGGGCATAAATTCTTATGCAATTGACTTAAACCCCTTTTGCCAATTTATGACAAAAGTAAAATATAATAGTTTGTCTATTGATATTACATTATTGAAAGGAATTTCTACGATAGCAGGACAGTTATTTGATTGTTTTAATGTTGCTAATCCTCAAAAGCAATTACAAAGAATTAAAGACATTGAAAAAGTAAAAGTTTATGAGTTGGTATTGCTTGCTTTTTTAGATTCTCTTGGATATTCTAAAAGAGTAGTTGGATCAACTCATAAACAGCTTTTTGCAAAAGTTTTAAAAAGATATAAAGAGACAGTTTTGGATTTTAAGATAAATGGTTCCAAGTATATAAGTGAATTAGGAACAGTTAAGATTTTGGAAAATGCTACCGCCACAAAAATACCATTAGAAGATAGTTCAGTCGATGGAGTAATTACCTCACCCCCGTATTCCTTCGCTATTGATTATGTGAAAAACGATGAAGCTCAATTAGAGTTTTTGGGTTATGACATTCATAATATTAAGAGTGAAATGATCGGGCTTGTTGGTAAAAATAAAAATGAAAGATTAGAGAATTATTTCAAAGATATGGAGCGTGTATGCTCAGAGGTTTCAAGAGTATTAAAAAAAGATAGGCATTTTGTGATGATCATAGGGTCTAATACGAATCAAACTGGCGGTATTAGGTTGGAAAGCAAGATAATAGAATCCTGTAAAAAACATAATTTAGCATTGGTTAAAAGCATTTTGAAGCCTATAAAAGGTATGAGAAATACGATGAAAGACGAATATATATTGTTTTTTCAAAAGAGGGCTAAGATTTCTGATAAAGAAAGCATATATACAAATTAGAGAAATCTACAGTATTATAGGAGAAGGATAGTATGAAAATATTATTCGAAAAAAGTGCAAAGAAATCTAAAGGTATTGAAAGGTTAGTATCCAGATTTTTTAAAGACGTTTCTACTCTCGAAAGTGAACTTGATGTGCCAGTGGTAATATTCCAAGATGGCGTTAATAATAGTTATTATGTTAAATGCCAGATTTTAGCTAGTGTTGCATCAAAGATTATCGATTTGAATGCAAAGATAAATCCAGAAGATGCTGAAAGTTTTAGAGCTAATAGAGAATTAATGTTAGAGCATACTACTTATCTTAAAATGGAATCAGATGCATTAAAGGGAAGAGAATTTAATGATATCATCGTTGAGTATAATCTTAAGTATGATAAAGATAAACCATTAAAAGTATGGGGAGGTCAGCATCGTGCCTATGCTATTTCAAAAGCAGCAAATTCGGCTAACCACTACCATGGCTTTAAAGTATACTTTAACCTAAACAAAAATCAAAGAACTGAGGTTGCCTTGATTTCTAATACTAATATGGCAGTTTCTGATGACACTTTTGATAGAATGCTTGAAGAAACAACTTTTGGGAATACCCTTAAAAAATGGTGCCAGAAGATTAGATTTTTGAGCCTAAAGGAAGATTTTCCAGATGTTGGTTCGAGATCTGAAAAAATCACTGTAAAATTAGCCAGGAGTTTCATTGTTAATTACTACAAGGGTTTGGATAAGGGCAAGACAATAAAAACTGACGATCTTGATAAAAATATTTATGAACCGTATGTTACAGAAACTGGAGTATCAATTGATCCTGAATATGCCAAGATAATGATCAAGAAAGGAAATAAAAAATTAAGTGACAAAGGCATTATTGAAGCCGGTGAAAAATTTCTAGACCTACATAAAACTCAATATAAAAAAGTTAAAGAAAGCCCTAAAAAAATTAAAAATAGAAAAGCATACCGCAATAAGGCATTAGTGGTTTCAGTTTTATGTAGCTGGAGTTATGTTGCAGGTCTTTTGCAAAACCATAAAGCCAGATTATTAAACCATTATAAGATTCCCAAAACTACTTCAAAAATACCAGACCCTTTAAACGCAGAAGAAATGTCCAATTTTAAGCATGATTCAGATCCTCCAACTTATAGAGGACTTGGAACAAGGCAATCTACAAAAGACAGGCAAAGATTAACCCAAGTATTTTTAGCCAAAAGTCTAACTGATACTTGTATATTAGATAAGCGATTTTTACAAAAAGCAGTTAGCACAGTCGTTGGGTTAACTACACTAAAAAAGGGATATGTATAATATGTTAAACTATCGCAATTATCTTTCTTATTCAGAGAAATATATCCAATTGGCTGAAGAAGAACCACTGGATAAACTAAAGTTTTTAATACCATCTATTCTTCTTTCATGGATTGCAATAGAGTCATTTATTAACAATATAATGGATGACTTTAGTAGTTTACCAGAGGATTTATTTGAACTCCATGAAAGGGGTCTATTGTTAGAAAAGAAAGTTATATTTGTTGACCATGGGAGTGATATGGGTAAATTCAAAATAGGCCAAACAGAATATAAGAGACTCGATGAAAAAATTCTCTTTCTAATAACTAAATTTGGTAATTTAAATAAGCCTTACAAAGGTGAGGCTCTCTGGCAAAATTTCGAGGACCTACGAGACACTAGAAATAAAATATTACATCCAAGAAGAAACATAGAGTTAGAATTAACTGTTAAAAAAGCCTATAAGTACTTAGAAACCTCAAAGAACATAATTCAATTTGTCTCAACAAATGTTTGGCATAAGAAAATATCTTTTTAACGGTATTACAGACTCTTTTTGACAGCATGTTTACGATATCCCACTGAACATTTTATGCATCATTGGTTGGTCGCAGAAATTTGATTAGGTAGAAGATAAAGAGCTTTATGAATGAGGACGGTAGGCCGAGGGAGAAGTTATCAGCGAGTGATAATCCTAAAATGGTTGGGGCAGAAAAAAATTAATGGAGTTGGTAGAGAATAAAGACATGACTAAACTCTCTTATCCATCAACAGATAAAAAATTTAATACCGTAATATTAAAAAATACCTTTTATTTCTACAACCAAGAATTCGAGGAAACATACGAAGGATATGTTAATTCAATCAAAGAAACTTTGCTCGTCTTGAAGAACCAAATTCAAAATAAAGGGTTGAGAAAAGAATTATTTGAAGACTTAATCCATAAAAAAGAGAATGGATTAAAGGCTTTGCTTGCATTGACAGGTTTTTCAAATGAAAGCCTGAAAAGGCTTATAACCTTTATACGAATAGTTGATGACCCTGAATTAAACACTCTTGTCTATAAACAAAGATGGGTAACAGAAGCAGAAATAAAAGATAAAGAAAATATGAAAGAATGGTCAGATAATAAAATTCAGAAGAAGATACGAGAAAGCGAATTTTTTAGAAAAGGTTTAGTGAATATCTTCTTTGAAGGTTCTACAATTCCCGTTCTTTCTGAGGTTTTGCCACTTTTTGAACTTAAGAAATTGAGTATTTCGAAGTTGAATTTTGAAATAGACGCATTGATTGATACATTAATTCGTTACAAAGAAAAGGGCTCTTATTCAGGCAAAAAAGAGAATAACCCAGAAGTAATTATAGAAAATATTCTGGACGAAATGGAAATTGGGTATGAAAAAGGAGATTTGGGAGAATTGATAGACAACGCTCCAGATACAAAACGAACAATGGACTTTATTATTCCTGACAAAAGAAGTCCCAAAATAATTATTGAGTGCTCATATTTAGTCACGACGTCCTCGGGTCAGGGGGATAAGTCAAAAACAGAGATTTCAATTGATTCTTTGATTAAAAAACATTATCCCAAAGCCCACTTCTTAGGTTTCGTTGATGGTATTGGCTGGTATGTAAGAAAAAACGATCTGAAAAGAATGGTTGTTGCCTATGAAGATGTTTTTACTTTTCATCAAGAAGAATTAGAGCGATTTAAGCAATTGCTAAAAGAGGCGTTTGATAAATGATTGATAAATATATTAATAGTGTAATTCAGGGAGATTGTTTGGAGGTTATGCGAAACATCCTAGACGACAGCGTAGATATAACATTTGCGGATCCACCTTTTAATTTAAAAAAGAGATATAATGGATATAAGGATAATAAAGAATTTGATGTGTATTTAGATTGGTGCAAGCAATGGATTTATGAAATGGTTAGAATTACAAAGCCTACTGGTTCTATATTTGTCCATAATATCCCGAAATGGCTAACATACTATGCAGATTTTTTGAATGAAACTGCTTACTTTAAACACTGGATTGCGTGGGATGCGCCAACGGCACCAATGGGGAAAACCTTACAGCCTTCTCATTATGGTATTTTATATTATGCGAAGGATTTAAAACAGAATAAGTTTTATGAAATTCGTTATCCACATAAGCGATGTAGAAAATGTGGCTACCTTCTAAAAGATTATGGCGGGAAAAAAGCTGGATTGCATCCATTTGGACCTTTGGTATCTGATGTGTGGACTGACATTCATCGAATTAAACACAACAAATATAGAGATGAACATCCTTGCCAGCTTCCTATCCATCTATTGGAGCGCATAATTTTAATGAGCACAGATGAAAACGACATTATACTAGATCCTTTTGTTGGAACTGGAACAACCGTCATTGCCGCCAAAAGATTGGGGCGAAGATTTATTGGGATCGATATTGATGAAAAGTATGTAAATATCACAAAGGACAAACTCTCCGGAGAATCATCCACCTCTAAAATTGGCGATATTTGGGTTAGTTTTTACTTAGATGAAATAGTAGCAATTAGGGACATAGACTGGACAAAATTGATGAGATATTTTTCAATTCCTGAAGACATCAAGAATATTGATTTTACAAAAATAAAATTTGACAAGCAGACAAGATTATTAAAATATGGAAAAGATAAAGTGTTACCTATATATAACAAACAGACAACCAATAGGAGATAACACGCTATATACCTTACGAGCTTCGCTGTATCCAAAAGGTGCGCTTTATGGTCTCTTCGTAAATCCCCAGCGCTCCGTTGCATGAAATGCTTGCAAGAGTTAAAATGGAATAAAAAGGGGGAATCTTAATGAAAAAGGTATTGGTAACCGGGGGAGCTGGCTTTATTGGCTCCCATGTGGTTGACGGGTACCTCGAGCAAGGCTGGAAGGTGGTGGTGGTGGATGATCTATCCAGCGGAAAGAAAGAAAACCTCAATGAAAAAGCAAAGTTTTATCAAATGGATATCACCGATAAAAGGTTAGATAAAATTTTTGCCAAGGAAAAGTTCAAGCTGGTTAACCATCATGCAGCTCAGATAGATGTGAGAGTTTCTGTAAAAAAGCCCATGTTCGATGCAGGGGTAAATATTCTCGGAACCTTAAATCTTTTAAATAACTGTATAAAACACCGGGTAAATAATTTCGTTTTTATCTCATCAGGAGGGGTCGTTTACGGAGAACCCCTCGATCTACCGGTAGACGAGCATTATCCAAAAAATCCTCTTTCCCCCTACGGAGTTTCAAAACATACCATAGAACATTATCTTCACTATTATAGAAAAACTTATGGGCTCAATTACCTTTCTTTAAGGTACGGAAATGTCTATGGGGCCCGACAAGACCCTTACGGAGAAGCAGGAGTGATTGCTATCTTTACCCAACAGATGCTCCAGGGAAAAAGGCCCAAAATTTTCGGAGATGGTGAGCAGTTACGTGATTACATACACGTCAGTGAGATAGTAAACGTTAACCTACTCGCCAGCCAGAAGATAGAAAGCCTTAATGAGAGAAAGCTAAGCTCGCCCGATGATTTAGCCTACAACGTGGGAACAGGCAAAGGAAGTTCGGTGAATCTGTTATACCAGCTTTTAGCAGAGATAACCGGCTTCAAAGTCCAACCAATCTATGCTCCGGAAAGAAAAGGAGAGATAAGGAGAATATTTTTAAATACTGACAAAGCGAAAAAAGAGCTGGACTGGCAGCCCCAACTCACCTTAAACGAAGGATTAGAAAAAACAGTAGACTGGTTTAGAGAAAATTTGTAAATGCTTAGTAAACGCCGTATCACATTGAATTTTCAGGGTAGCCGCACCCTTTAGGGTGCGCAGGCTAAAGCCTGCGGCTACCAAAAATGATGGGGTTCACTGAATACTTACGAAAATTTGTAATCACGCGGAAGTTTCCTCCCCCGCTAAGGCTAATAGACTTTTTTCTTTCTCTTCTACCTGTTTTTCCAATCTCTCTACAATCCCCTTATTCTCGTCTCTCAAAAGGTGCCTGAATCTTCCCTGAGACTCCAGCCATTCTCTTAAAGGGTGTCTTTTTTTAGGACGATAAGTGATCCTGTATTGACCTTTTTCTACCTCATAAAGAGGCCAGACTCCGGTCAAGACTGCCAGTTTAGCAATCTGAATAGACAAAGAGGGATCGTATCTCCAGCCCCGGGGACAAGGCGAGAGAACATTAATAAAAGTTGGACCCTCTGTACTTAAGGCCTTCTGGACCTTCTTAATTAAATCATTGTAATAAGCAGGATTAGCCTGAGCCACATAGGGAGCGTCATGAGCGGCTACAATGCGGGTTAGATCTTTGCGGGGTCTTTGCTTTCCTTCCGGTATAGCTTTTCCCACAGGGCTGGTAGTAGTTGCCGCCCCTTCAGGAGTGGCGCTGGAGCGCTGGATACCTGTATTGTGAACCACAATTCCATCAGCAATAAAATTATGTTCACCTTCTACCCTCAAATCTAAAGTCGGCTCTGGTCTAACTAATTTTATATCTCTTACTTTTTCTATCTCAAAATACTTGTTATCGATTAAAAAATTTTTAAAACGATTTACCTTATAATCTCCTTTTTTTACTTTATTAAAATCAAATTTAAATGATTCTCCTTCGTCTAAATTTTTCAGTACTACGATTTCATCTCCCATCTTCATTTCTGAGATTGTTTGCCAAACAAAATTATTCTTCTTGCCTCTACCATTCCTTTTTAAGACCAAAAAGGGATGATTCGCCGTTGCCTTTATGGAATGGTGCAAAGTGGTAAGTTCGTAAACATCTTTTATACCATTATCAAATATCCCGATGCATTTTTTCAAAACTAACTGATAGGTTTTCTGATCAAAGGCATATACCTCATCTCCTTCTTTTACTTCTGTTATTCTCTTAACTCCATCTTCAGTCATTATCAAAGAAGATGTACTTAAACAATTCATATACGCTTGATTATCGTAGCAGATATAAAGGAGATTATGCCCTCTTTCCAGAACTCCGGACAAGGCCTGAAGTCCTATGTCATAGGTCCCCCCATCACCACCAAAGGCAATGAACTTAATGGTACGGTCGATCTTACCCTGTCTTTTTAGACTGCGATAGGCAGCTTCTACTCCAGACAAAGTAGAAGCTGAATTCTCAAAAGCACAATGAATCCAGGGAATTCTCCAGGCAGTAAAAGGATAAATGGTGGTAGCTACCTCCAGACACCCGGTAGCAGAACTCATTACCACGGGGTCTTCGGCGGCCATAAGAACCTGCCTTACAATTATGGAGGCACCACAGCCAGCACAAAGCCGGTGACCTCCGGTAAGCAACTCTTTTTTTCTGGATAAAACTTTAAGGGATGGCATCTTCTCCTCCTTATTTTACTCCCTGAGCCCTAGATAACCGACTAATTCGTCTACCTTTTTAGTATGGGTAATTCTTTCCAGATTTTTATAAACTCGCTTAATTTCATCTACCCCGATATCTCGTCCCCCCAATCCATAAATATAATTTACCACGGCTGGTGGTTTAATCTCGTCAAAAAGGGCGGATCTAATCTCCATAAAGATTGGTCCTCCCTGAGCCCCAAAGGAGACACTCCGGTCTAGAACAGCCACTGCTTTCACCCCTCTTAAGACCTCTGCGATCTGTTTGGCTGGAAAAGGACGGAAAACCCTCATCTTGAGAAGACCCACTTTCTCACCCCTCTCTCTTAATTCATCTACCACACTCTTAACCGTTCCGGCAGTAGAACCAGCAGCTACAATAACCAACTCCGCTCCCTCCAGATGACAATTTCCCATTAAATCATAATACCGACCGCTTAAATCTCCGAATTCCCTCCCAATTTTTTGAATAACCTCGAGTGAGATTTCCATGGCCTCTATCTGTTGTCTTTTATGCTCAAAGTAATAGTCATATAGATCAAGAGGGCCGTAGGTCACAGGACTGTCCACGTCAAGAAGCGAATAGGCATTCTTATATTTACCGATAAACTGGCTCACCTCGTCATCTTCCAATGTCTCAACTCGCTCCATGGCATGAGAAATGATAAATCCATCAAAAGTGACCATTACCGGAAGTCTAACTTTCTCCTCTTCAGCTATTCGTATCGCCTGAATGAGATTATCATAGGCCTCCTGGCAGTTTTCACTGTATATCTGAATCCACCCCGCATCTCGCGCCCCCATAGAGTCAGAATGATCGCAATGGATGTTAATAGGACCACTTAAGGCTCTATTTACCACAGCCATTATTATAGGCAGTCTGTAAGAGGCCGCAATATAACAGATCTCCCACATTAAGGCCAGGCCATTAGCCGAAGTGGCAGTCATAGCTCGAGCCCCTGCTGCTGCAGCTCCTAAACAGGCACTCATAGCTGAATGTTCGCTCTCTACCCTCACCATCTCGGTAGCCACTATCCCCTCAGCCACAAACTCAGAAAATCTCTGTACCGTCTCCGTCTGAGGAGTAATGGGGTAGGCAGCCAGGACATCGGGATTGATCTGTCGCATTGCTTCTGCCGTAGCCTCATCACCGGTTAAACCTAATATTTTCCCCACTCTATTTTCCCCCTTCCTTTAAGGCAAATTTAGTCTCTTCTTCCATGTGGATAGCTTTGGTCGGGCACTGAGTTGAGCAAATTCCACAACCCTTGCAGTGATCATAATCAAATTGTTTGAATTTTTCTTCTTTAACAATAATAGAAGAATCCGGGCAATAAACCCAGCATAAAAGACAGTGGGTGCATTTCCTTTCATCCCACACTGGCCGATGGGTTCGCCAATCGCCAGTCTTATATTTTTCTGCATTACCTTCCTCTAAAATCAGCCCTCCCCAGGGAATATCCCTCCAGCCTTTCTCTTTCATTCTTCCTTTACCTCCTCATAAGCCTTCTTTATAGCCTCTATGTTTCCCTCTATTACTCTGGAACTAAACTTTTTCCCAAACTTGTGCTCAATAGAAGAAATGACTGTATCTAGACCTAATAGACTGGTAACCTTGATTAAAGCCCCCAACATAGGGATATTGGGTAAATTCTTCCCCAGGATCTCCATAGATATGGAAGTAGCATCTACGGTAAAAACCTTACCTTTGTTTAACCCTAACTTTCTTCTCATGGCTTGAGAAGTCTCGGGACTGTTTACCAGAATTACACCTTTTTCTCGAAGACCCAAAGTTACATCAACAGTGTCCAACAATGTGGAATCCAGGACTACTACGGCATCAGGAGTCCTGACATGGGAATGCAGGCTAATGGGAGCTTGGCTAATCCGGGTAAAAGACTGCATGGGAGCTCCCATACGTTCGGGGCCATACTCGGGAAATCCCTGAACATATTTTCCCTCCTCCAGAGCAGATTCAGCTAACAACAAGGACGCCGTTTTTGCACCCTGTCCCCCTCTTCCATGCCAGCGAATCTCAGTAATTTTACTCATCAATGCCTCCTTTTTAAAACCTCTACCATCCCAGCATTATCCGAGCTATATGGAGCATCAAATTAGCCAAAATGCCTGCTGCTATATCATCCGCCATGATACCCCAACCTCCTGGGAGTCTTTCAAGCCTCTCTATTTTAAAGGGCTTAAGAATATCAAAGGCTCTAAATAAAATGAATCCTAGAAAAATAAATCGAAAGGAAACGGGCAGGGCAAACATAGCTATCAAAAATCCTCCTATTTCGTCGATGACAATCACTGGAGAATCTTTTTTTTCAAAATGATGGTCACATTTTCCACAAATCCACACCCCGAAACCACTAAAAATCACCAACATCACTACATAGCTAAAAGGATGGGTAAAAATTCGGCTCAAAACTAGATATATCACTACTCCCAATAAAGTTCCCGCTGTTCCAGGTAAAAATGGAGTATACCCTACTCCAAACCCTGTCCCTAAAAAAGTAAAAATGGTTTTCATCCTAAAAGCCTTCTGTTCTCCATCCAGTAATGGATGCCTGATATGACAGCTAACGAGGTAGCAATACCCATCAAAACAAAGATTAGCATTCCGGGTTTCCAAAGTCTAACTTCAAAATCTTTAGCCACCATAACAAAAAAAACAAAAATGACTGCTAGATCTTCAAAGAAAGTCTTCAGTTTTGCCAGTTGACCAGCAGCCAGAATTACCTGCTTTGCCGCCAGCTCAATCCGTAGAGCTGTTACCAGAAAATCTCTTCCCATGATAATTATGACCATCCAAAACGGAATGAGGTGAAGTTGAATAAAGCAGATGAAAGCACTATAAATCAAAATCTTGTCGGCAACAGGATCAATTATTTTTCCGCTAGAGGTCACTTCATGCTTGCGGCGGGCCAACCATCCGTCCAAAAAATCGGAAAGGACAGCAAATATAAAAATCACAAAGGCAAAAACTATCCCCTTTTTTCCTCCCACAAACAAAAAGAGAACAAAAAAAGGAATGCAGATAACACGAGCTAAGGTAATCTTATTGGCTAAAGTCACTAACTCTCCCTTCTCAACACCTCCCGTGGTTTGCTTCCCCTAGGTGGTCCTACTATTCCGGCCTTTTCCAACTGATCCATGATCCGGGCAGCCCGATTATATCCTATAGAGAGTCTGCGCTGAAGAAGAGAAGTAGAAGCCTTTCCCCTTCTCATTACCAATTCTTTGGCCTCTGGAAAGAGTTCGTCGTGGGAGGAAATCTCTCCCTGGTCTTTTTCTTCCTCGACTCCTTTGACAATCTCATCAAGATAGGTAGGCTCTCCTTGCTCTCTAATAAAATCAACTACTCTTTTTACCTCCGAAGGGGAAATAAAACTTCCCTGGATACGGAATGGCTGAGAAGCTTCCACTGGAGAATACAACATATCCCCATTGCCTACCAATCTTTCTGCTCCCGTGGCATCAAGGATTGTACGAGAATCAACCTGAGAAGCTACGGCAAAGGAAATTCTGGAGGGAAAATTGGCCTTGATCAAGCCAGTAATTACATCCACCGATGGACGCTGAGTAGCCACTACCAGATGAATGCCGGTTGCTCTTCCCAACTGGGCTATTCTACAGATAGTCTTCTCTAAGCCGGCCCCGGCCAACATCATCAGGTCCGCCAGTTCATCAATAATCACTACTAAATAGGGAATTATGGGCTCATCCTCAGATTTCATCTTAGCATTAAAGCTGGCTATGTCCCGTACCCCTACCTGACTAAATCGCTCGTATCGCCGCTTTACCTCCTGCACTACCCATTCGAGAGCAAAGTTGGCCTCTTTTACTTCAGTTATAGGAGGAAAAAGAAGGTGAGGAATACTTGAATAATCAACTAGCTCCACCGTTTTAGGATCAATTAAGAGAAACTTTACCTCTTCAGAAAAAACCCTATATAAGATACTCACAATAAGACAATTTAAGCATACGCTTTTCCCCGAACCGGTGGCTCCTCCTATAAGCAGGTGTGGTAAAGATTCCAGGCTGACCCAGACGGGAGCTCCAGCGATATCCTTGCCCAGAGGAAAGAGTAGCTTAGCCTTGGATTCCCTGAACTCTTTATCCTCTAATAACTCCCGCAGGTAAACGAAGTTTACCTTCTTTTTGGGAACCTCCACTCCTACCAAGGACTTTCCTGAGACAGGAACCTCGATACGGACATTAGGAACAGCTAGAGAAAGGGCAAGATCGCTTGAGAGACTCATTAACTTACTTACTTTTATCCCCGGAGCAAGGCGCACCTCAAATCGATTGACGGCGGGACCTTCCTTGACCTCATCAATTTCTACCTCTACCCCGAAATCTCCCAGGGTTTGGCGCAGTTTCCTTCCCGCTATTTTAACCTCATCCGCTGCTTCCTTTTGGGAGGGAACAGGGTTCAAAAGAGAAAATGGAGGTAGATTCATACCGAAGGTAGGAGTCCTAGCGGGTCTCAAGCTTTTTTCTTTCTTGAGTTTCTCAAGGGAGAAAGGTCTCTTTTTAACAGATAGCTGCTTTTTTATTTTTCGTCTGGCTAAAAACGGAGAAAAATCAACCCACAAAATGAGCGAAATAACGAAAATCCCCCCTAGAATAGCACCTGCTCCCACTCTTCCAAAAAAGGAAAGGAAAGTTTTGGAAAAGAATAGTCCCAATAATCCCCCTCTATAAAGAAAGGGGAGTTTATTTAAACCCAACATAGACAGGGATGTCGAGAAGGCTATGAGAAAAAGGACGAGCCCCGTGATTTTACGAAACAACCCATCTATCTCTCCTCGTCTAAATTTTTCCACTCCTCCTTTGATCAGACCTAGAGGAACTAAAAATGCTCCCAATCCCAGGACAAGATAAAGATAATAGGCTATGAACACCCCAAACCTTCCCACGTAATTATCGGAAGAGATACGGGGAGGATAGGTGAGAAAAGAAGACCTGGACGAGTTGAAAAAAATAAGGCTTAACAAAATAAACGCGCCCACCACTACCAAAAGAACTCCAATAATTTCATCCTCTTTTCTTTTTATGAGCATGGCTTACCTTCCCGTATGACCAAACCCCTTGTGACTTCTTTCAGACTCCTTTAGTTGATTGACAACTCTTAGCCGGGCATAGCATACAGGACAAAGCACTCCCTGGGCAATCCTATCTCCCCGTTTGATAAGATAAGGCTTTTCTCCAAAATTAATAAGAATAACCTGAATCTCTCCTCTGTAGTCAAGATCAATGGTTCCTGGAGAGTTGATCACACTTACTCCCTGAGTAGCCAAACCGCTGCGAGGTCTTATTTGAAGCTCAAAACCAGTGGGAATACCCACTTTTATCCCCGTAGGAATCAACTTTATCTGCCTGGGAAGAAGAGTGGTAGCTCGACGAGCACAAAGATCCATTCCGCTCGATCCTCTCGTCATATATTGAGGAAGAGGAAGATCTGGATCCAATTGCTCAACCTCTATTTCCACCCACTCCATACTGAGTTCCTCAAATCAAAACCGACCAATTTTTATTGTCTAAACCACCTTAATCTTAAACACCTGGTCAAGCTGATCAAGGGCAGACTTATGATGTTTCTCAGAAAGAGCCGCCACAGAATCCCTATACACAACTACCTCATAATCTCTCATGGCCGCCTCAGCTGCGGTAAAAAAAACGCAAATATTAGTGAGAACCCCTGTCAGGTGTAACTTCTCAACCTTAAGCTCCTTTAATAGGAGGTCTAGATCGGTCCCCAGAAAACCAGAATATCTTCTCTTTTTTACTATAAAATCAGTTTTTTCCGGCTTTAACTCTTCCACAACCTCTGCCCCCTTGGTGCCCAAAATAGCGTGAGCAGGCCATCGTTTAAACTCCTCATCTTGAGCTCTGTGAGCATCACAGATGTAAATGACGGGGATCCCTTTTTTTCTTGCCTCCTCAATCCTTAGCTTTACCCTAGGAAGGATCTTACGGGCAGATGGCACCTCCAGGGGGGCGCCTCTTTCCACAAAATCCTTCAACATTTCCATGACTAAAAGAGCTTCTCTGGCCATTTAATAACTCCTCCTGTTATCGCGGCTTCGAATCCCACATCTATGCACCGAAGTAAGAGAAATACTTTTTTATTGTGTGTCAAGGAAACGTCGTGCTGGCAGTGTTTTTTAAGCGAAGTTCGAACTACTCTTATGAAAAATTATCAAAGATAATGCTCTCTATATTGGTTTGTCCCACCTGCAGCACGAAAACTACGCGAAAGGCGGGACTACGTTCTCGCTTTGCTAGGCAAAGTAGTTCATAAAGCCCACTCGACAGCCTGTACCCTTAAACAACCTATCCAAAAGCTTCTACTCAGGCAGAGTAGTCGATTAATCAAAAGAACTGCTGAATTTTAGGCTTGGGTGTCGGGCAAGCCCAAAATTTTTCAAATAACGAGCAGACGTAATTATGCTTATTGTTCCCAAAATACTCAATGTGCATATCTTAATTTGACGCGTCTAAGATATTCTTCACTGTAGCCATCCTGTATGGACTTAGCACTGTTTCTAAACCACTCGGCTATTTTACTAACCGACAATCTTTTCGCCCGATTTTCGTCAACTATTCCTAAAACAAAAGTTGTTGCTACATTGACTTCCGGGACTGGGATATAGTAGCCATTTCTAAATAGAAATAACATGCCTGCCGCAAGTCCTGTTCTTTTGTTTCCATCAACAAAGCCATGATTCAAGCAAAGAGATTGCGTTATAGCGGCAGCCTTAGAAAATAAATTAGAGTAAAATTCTGTTCCGTCTGAGGTGCCCGAAAACCCCCTTTCAATAGCTGATATAATTAACCCTTCGTTATGAATTCCGGGTAGACCACCAGAAATGGATAAAATCTCATCGTGCAAATTAACAATATCCTCAAATCTAAGCTTGCTCAATACTTTGATAATTCATCCCAAATTTTCTTATAGTCCAAGATATAATCCCTCTCTACGGATGATAATTTCTCCTCCTTTTCAATATCGCTAGGCCCTTTGTCTTGAGTTTCAACAACAGGGTTCCAAGAGTCAATTTCATAATGGTAGTCTAGAGGCGTAAAAATCATTCTTTTCATTTTATTCACTCTCCTTTTCATTAAATTGATTTAGGAAATCTGAGATATTAGAATAAATAAACTCTTTTGTACTTAGCAAATTTGTCCTCATCAAATCTAACGAATCTTTTTGAAGAGGCTGAAAAAATCTAGCCATACACTCTAGATATAAACAACGTGGGTCTCGCAACAAAGATTCTATTTTTACATCAAATTCATTGGGTTCATTGCTAGTTGGTGGAAAGAAAAATCTTAGACCTATACCATGTACGATTCTCCCATATGGATTTAATTCACTTTCTTTAATCGAACAAACTTTTTCAGTTATGAATTTTCTCGCATCGCTTAAATTCAATGGGTTTGCATGACACCTAACAACATATCTCTGTTCAACAAAAATAGGGATATTTAAATATTGAATAGCATTGCTAACAATATCGCTGGCACTTTTAGCGAAATGGTCTAAACTTATTTTATTTATGAACTCATGGACCAAAAGTATTGAGTTGCTAGTAAAAACATATTTGGTTGTCTCTGACGTTCTTTGATCAGTTATTCTAAATTCAGCCGTTCCATTTTCTCTAATAACAGAATATGTATAGTCGTGAATTTTAGCCGTATTGGCATATAAATCTTGTAACTGTTCTTTAGTGTGTCTTATATTTGGATTTAATAAATTAATCGTGTAACAGACATCTCTTAATGATTCTTTGTTCATCTTATCACCTCTTCAAAAAACCTATCCTTCCGTCGCCAAACGCCTCCAATTTTCTACCTGGCGGAGAGGGTGGGATTCCTTCCCGGATGCGTTCGGCTCGGCTTCGAATCCCACGTCTATGCACCGAAGTAAGAGAGCTACTTTTCTACTATGTATCAACCAAGCGTTAGATTGACGGACGCGGTTGCAACCAATTCGAACCGCTGCCGAAATAACCGCCCATATCAAAATATTCCCTACCCACCAACCCTATTTATATCAGAAATTATCTAAAAAAGCAACCCAACTGCGTTTGTTGGGGATGTCCTATCAACAAATAGCCAAAAGCTTAAACATCAATAGATGAAACGTATATGCTGTGTTATACGCTGAAAGCGCGCACTCTTTTCTTTTCAAGCCAAACACGGATGTTGAGCTTGATTTATCTGACATATTATTAGGTTCCAATTATTTCATTCAAGCCTTCAACAACTTGAGCCAATTCTTCTGGAGATGTCCTGCTCATTCTTCTGCCATTGCCTTTTCAAAGTCTGGATCGAGTTTAGCACACTCTCTGGCCAAACGGCTACGCTCCATCCGTTCCAGTTTTTCCTGTACAGCTCCCTGAATTGCTCGGCTACGGTTTGGAAAAATATGATTTCTGACCAATCGATCCAAACGTTCAAGAGTGTTTTGATTTAAAGTGATGGCAATTTTTGTTGTGCCCATGATTCACCTCCTGGTATTACTATGTATCGTACCAAGAATAGTGTCAAACATGGAATTTTCTCCAAGAACCTACCGTCCGAAATCAGCGGCTGGGACCGATGCCGTTAGGCGGTGGGAACAGTCCGCTGGATTGAGTTGTTAGAAGTTATTTTAAATAATTTTCAATTAATTTTGAAACACCCTGAATTAAATCTTTAACATCATCTAAGGCAAACTCATCCCAATCAGCATGCAATGCTTTATTTCTAATGCCAGCATAATATCTGAGTTTTTTGGCCTCTAGAGAAGAAATAACATTATTTGTTTGTAAGGCACTAACTGTAGAATCCAATTTTGAAGTTTTTGTTATGCCATTTCTTATGGCAACTTTTTTAATTGAGTCTTCAAGTATTGCCGAGGCAATAACAGAAGATTCTACTTTCTTATTTCTATCACAATAATATATTGCGTGTTCTAAAAAATTGTTAAAATCAGCTGCTGTTATTTCATTCTCAATTTTTGTAAGCTGATCTTTGTCGATTGCTTCATGCAAATGTCTAAGGAACCCAAACATCATTTGAATATTATTGCAAAATATACCACCTTGACGTTTGCTGCCTTCAATTATGCGTTGGGCTTCATTGTAGAAAAAACTATCAATAGCTGTTATTTGTTGTACAAGAGTCATTATTTTGTTAAACCAATATTCACATGAAGCAGTTTTTCCTACAGGGATCATCCATTTTTCTTGTTCAAAAGGTTTCCCTTCTTTAATTAGGGCGGTAATTCTTCTTTTATAATGAGTTTTTTTATTCATATTTTTCTTCTAACGGGCCTGCGGATGGTAATACACAGGCCCGATGAAGCGGCGTGAAGTGTCCGCTCCATCATAGAAATCAGCGGCGGCGGCTTTTGCCATCCGCTGCATTGATTCGTTAGAAATTTTTGTTAATAAATACACGCATCAAGCATTGCCAGTACTTCATTCAGCAAGTCTGGAAAGGCTTTTTTAATAAATTTAGCTTTTCGTGAACTATAGTCAATGGATTTTATTTGATCAACCATAACAAAACCGCTAAGAGCAGAAGGTTCAGTAATTTTTATATGAAATGGGAATTTTCTATCTCTACTGGTAATGGGACATACTATTGCCAAACCGGTTTTTTGATTAAAAAGCGTGTTGCTCACTACTAAAGCCGGCCTTCTGCCTTTTTGCTCATGACCTGACTGGGGATCAAAGGATAGAGCAATAATATCGCCTTTAGAAGGAATATATCTTTCCATCTACCAAATTTCCTTTCCCATTGATTTCCCCCAATCTTCTTCTCGCGGTTTATATTTTGCAGGGATTTTAGCCACAAGATCTTTAAGTTTATATTTTCCTCTTATTTGTGTTGCGGATTTTATCACGATTTCACCGTGTTTAATACTAATATCAACTTCATCACCTACAGATATATGAACCTTTTTTAGAATTTCTTTCGGGAAACGAAGACCTTGACTATTCCCCCATTTTTGGACTTTTGTTATCATAATGTCCTCCTTTATCGTATATACCAAGTATATACTACTTGGGAGCTTTTGTCAAGCAAATTTTATTATCCATGATCATTAACTAGATCCATTAGTTTCATCGTCTTTATTAATCTTTTCACCGGGAATAGAGTCAATGTATGCACGGTAAGCATCCGAATCTCTAGTAATTGGATCCAAACTAGCCGCGAGGCTTTCCCTAAAAGCGAGTCCCTGTTCATGGATATTCAACTACTTTCTCCCTTTGCATTATTTATTTTACCACTGCAACTTTTATGAATCAAATTATTTTTCGAGCATAACGGTTGAGCTTACCTGCCGATACGGAGCGTAGCGGAATAGCGGTCAGGTGGAGCGATTTGTTATACAGTCCTGACATAAAAGTTATCATTATGTGAACCAGTATCTTGAAGAAGCAAAACCTGTTCTAAAAATACATCAACCAGTATCTGAGTAGTGCGGATAAAACCTGAGGTTGCTCAAACATTATATGATGTCCGGCATCATCAATTATAGCAATTTTAGCATTCTTAATTGATCTAGTAATATATTCATGTTCTTCAACTGAAAATATAGGATCATTTTTGGCAGCTATTACTAAAGTGGGACACTTAATTTTATCTAAAAATTTCTCACTGTTAAAATCATCTAAGTATGATTCTAAATGATTTACAAATACTTGTTGATTAACAAATTCCATACCTTCTTTTACAAGTTTGATAAATTCATCTTTACCAGAATCCAAATTGGTTGAAACATAATCGAGATATTCCTGTTTAAACTCATCAAAATGACCGTTCTTTATACGTTCTAAAATCTTATATTGTTCTTTTTCAACTTCAGGCAAATGTCTAGCCCATATTCCAATTAAAGCCAACTTTGTAACCCTTTCAGGATGCTCTGCAGCTACTTTAAAACATGCCCATCCTCCCATAGATGCACCGCCAAGTGCAAATTTACCTTCAGTACAATTTAAAATAGCCTCCACCCATTCCTCTCGACTATTACAATTACTAACATCCGGTACAACTATATCGGCAATATACGAAAGATGTCTTATTTGAAACTGCCACAATAAATCATTCCCTGCGATCCCAGGAACCAGGACTAATTTCTGTTTCATATTGCTCTCCACTTTCTTTTAGCTGGAAATATCTTGAACAATACCGATCAAACGATCCGGTTGTTGCTTTTTATCCATAATTAACCATGCCTGGATACGGATTGGAAATATGGATCCGTCTTTTCTTATGTATTCCTTTTCATAAACACCGGAGTATCCTGTTTTTATAACCTTTTCAAAAAGGTCATGTTCCATTGCATGCCATTTTGCTGGTGTAAGTTCCTGATAAGTGATGGACTTAATTTCTTCAGATGTATATCCCAGCATCTTAAGATAAGCCTTGTTTGCATCTGAAGTCATACCGTCCAAAGAATTGATAACAATACCTTCGTCGTTGTATTTTTCAAGTTCCTTAAGAAGAATGTTATAACTATCAACATTCATTAATAAGCCAGGTCCCAATGCTCTGATTTCTTTAAGAAGTTTTTGAGGAGCTTCAATACTCAAATTCATATAGGTGGTCTCTTTATTCTGTTCTTTTTCACAGGATAGTGCTAAAAAGACCATAACAAAAATCAGAAGGTAAATAATGATGGTTTTTGTAATATTTTTCATGGCAAAATCTCCTAATTTTTAT